>Ga0268262_10001728_pt1 | contig 26426 bp, 21 predicted proteins | sample TergutNc150P3_FD_190354 | JGI IMG/M metagenome (GOLD analysis project Ga0268262, IMG submission 190354) | Nasutitermes corniger P3 segment gut microbial community from laboratory colony in Florida, USA - Nc150 P3 (SPAdes) (version 2) | ecosystem: Host-associated > Arthropoda: Insects >... | reverse complement strand
TCAGTAAAATGGACTTTAAGGTAAAGTTAGCTGAAACTCCTCTCGTACGCAAGAACGCTTACATTCACAGAGTATTTTACTTGAACGATTACGCAAAAGAATTACGCCTTAATAAAAATGTTACCCGCGAATTATATATTAACTTTGATGACAATAATAAAAATATCTATAATATTCGCAAAAGCATAGCTAAGAAAAAATGGGGTATCAGGTTTTTATCGGATTATTTACTGAATGATTTTATTTTTGACGGTATATATCTTACTTATTTGTTATTTAAAACGGTCGTTCAAAAAGTAATGACTTTCAGTTCATTATTTGTTTTGTGGGGCGTAGCCGGTTCTATGAGAAAAGGCATGGTTATCCTCTCCGAGCTTCTGCCGCAAGCGGTTGAGAACGCGCTTTACATCGATAAAATACGCACGTTCTTGGATTATGAATCCAAAATTATTAACTATAAAAATACGCCTATTCCAAAAGAAATTAAAACAATTAGTTTTAACAATGTTTCATTTAGATATACTGAGAATCAGGACTACATTCTTAAATCCATCAACCTGACAATAAACCCGATGGATAAAATCGCTCTTGTAGGTTACAACGGCGCGGGTAAAACTACTCTGATAAAACTGTTGATGCGTTTGTACGACCCAACAGAGGGAAGCATTACGCTGGACGGAATTGATATTCGCGATTTTAATTTAAAAGAATACCGCGATTTAATCGGAACAATTTTTCAGGATTTCCGTATCTACGCCGCAAGCGTCGGGGAAAATATTGTAATGGATTTACAGAGCGCAGACAAAGACACTATTAATTCCGCCGTGCGGTTAAGCGGCTTTGAGACTCGGTTACGCGAAATGAGTACTGGTCTTTCAACGCAGTTAACGCGGGAATTTGACGACGAAGGAACCGCTTTATCGGGCGGGGAAAGCCAAAAACTTGCCACTGCAAGAGTATTTTACAAACCCGCGAACCTTATTATTCTTGACGAACCGTCAAGCGCTCTTGACCCGATAGCCGAGTATCACATGAACAGGTCGATGAAAATGGCAACTAATGAAAAATCGGTTGTTTTTATTTCGCACCGATTGTCAACAACCAAAGAAGCGGATAAAATTTTTATGCTTGACAGCGGAAAAATTATAGAAGAAGGAACGCACGAGGAACTGTTAAGCAAAGACGGAAAATATACGGAAATGTGGAAAGCGCAGGCAAGTAAGTACGTCTAGTAACCACGAATAGCGCTATTCAACCTTGAACTTTGAAACTTCCTTTATCAAAGCGTCTATGGCTTCACGGTTCTTTTGGGTCATATCATTGACATTGTGTACCGCCACGTTTACCTGATCTGCGCCGGTAGCCATTTCGTTCATTCCGCCCGTTATTTCCTGCGTTGTTCTTTCAAGGTTCTTGCTTTCTTTTATTACTTCCTTACTGCTGTTAAGCATTTCCTCGGAACCTGACATTACCATCTTTGTAATATCATTCAAACTGAGGTTACCCGATACCTGTCTTTCTCCCTGTTGTTCCATTGCGTTGAGGATGTTTGTTTCCTGATCCGCCACCGTTCTGACGCTCGAGTCTATCGACTCAAACCTTGCTGATACGGTTTCAGCGGATTTGTTTATCTTGTCGATTGATTCTTTTATTTTCTTCAAGACATTACCTATCGTTTTTGACTGGTTGCTGGAATTTTCTGCAAGTTTGCGGATTTCATCGGCGACTACAGCGAAGCCTTTTCCGGCTTCTCCGGCATGGGCGGCTTCAATGGCGGCGTTCATACTCAACAAGTTGGTCTGGCTGGCTATGTTTTGCATAACGGAGTTGATTTCCATTAACCCTTCCGATTCCCGGGAGATTTCCTGAATGTCCGTCACTACTTCCTGCAGTCCTGCCTTTCCCACTTCGGAAGCTTCCTGTAATGTTTTTACATTGGTGGCGTTGCTGAGCAGCGTGTTTGTTACTGAACCGACATTTGTAGCCATTTTTCCGATATGCTCGTTAAGTTTATTGATGTTGGCGATAACATTTTCCATTGTTGCGTTGGTCTCGGTTACGCTGGCACTCTGGTTAATTACTCTGCTCTTTATACTCTGTATGTTGGCGGTAATTTCGTTTATCGCCGCCGCTGTTTCGGTCATATTACTGGACAAGTCAGTGCCGATGTTCGACAACATACCCGCTTGTTTTTTAATAAGGAACACCAAGTTTTTGATTTTTTCAAGTGTTCTATTGAAGTACATGGCAAGGTCGCCTACCTCGTCTTTTGAACTTACGGCAACGCTCCGCGTCAGGTCGCCTTCGCCTTCGGATATGTCTCTTAAGGTAGAGGTTACGCCGATAATCGGTTTAACAATGCCGAGCGCGACAAACAGAGTGATAACCGCCGCCAACACCAGAAGGGCAGCCGCGAATATTAAGGAATAAGTTATCAAGGCTTTAATCGGCTTTTTTATTTCCGATACGGGGATGCCTAATTGCAGGGACCATGGGGTTGTTTCAAAGCCCGAAACGAGAATAGGCTGGAAAATATAATATACTTCTGTTTTCATAACTTGGGAATATTTATCCAGTATAGAGACTTTTCCGTTTAAGATCGTGTCGGCTAAAAGGTCAATGTCGTTCCCAAAAAGCGCTTTATCTTTTTCGTTATCTTTCAAATTTACCCCAACCCTTTCCTTGTCCCAATGAGCTATAGCCGTAGCGTTATCGCTGTATACCACGGCTATTCCCGCGCCGTTGTACACTTCTTTTATCAAATTATCTACTATTTCCTGAACTGTGCTTATAAAGTTTACTCCAACCAAACCTACAATTTTGCCTGCGTTATTTGTAAAAGTATAAATAACAGAAACGACGGGGACATTCCCCTTGCCGACTACATTCATCCAAACGACGTCCGCAAGTTCCTGAAAAGCAGGTTCTCTTCCTGTTGTAGAAGTAAGTCCTTTCGCGGTTACTCTAGCCAGCTGGTTCTGCCAGCCTTCAAAACCGACCGGTTCTCTGACCACAGGTCCGTTCAATCTATGGAAATATGTCTGATACTGCCCCAGTCTGGCGTCCTGATTGTCTATGGTATTGGGAAACCACGCGGTCCAAATACCGGCAATAGAATCGACAGTCGAGATAAGGCTGTGCATAACATCGTCATACATTTTCCGCCTTCCGCTCATTTCCGTATCTTCATAGCTGTTGAAAATCTGGACGAGTACGTTTCCGTAATCCGTAAAGACTTCCATTTGCCGCTGGACTTCTTTTGCGTTAAGTTGCGCCAAGGTCTGGGCGTATGTGTGGGTTGTATCAAGCTGCAAAGCCGAAGACCTTGTAAGATTGAACACGGACAAAACCGCGACGGATACCAAAATCATCAACAGGATAATTGAGGTTAACTTGATTCTCAGACTCATATCATAGCTCCTTAACCCTTCGGTTTCGGTTGAGGTTCCCCATGCCGCAGGTGTTTTTACGACTTTTGTTAATATTTTACCATTTTAAGGTGAATATGTCAAGAAAAATGAGAAAAACGTCACTGCATTTTCCAATTACCGTCTGCTAACAAATATTTACCCGGTTTTTTCCCATTTGAAGAATAGTATGCGTCAAAATTGTTCGCCGTTGTATACAAAACATTCCCGCCGACATCGGTAAAAACTATACTGCCCCTGATTCGTCCGTCCGATGAACGGGCGTCAAAAGCGCGGTTTCCCAAAGTTTGAACCGAGGACGGAATTGTAACGTTTGTTATAAAATTATTGTAAAAAGCGCCGTCCCTTATGGTTGTTACGCCCGAACCAATCACTATTGCTGTAAATTTATTGCCGGAAAAAGCTCCCTCCCCTATTGTAGTGACTTTAGCGGGAATTTCGATAGTTTTAATCTTATTGTTAAAGAAAGCGTAATCGTCGATTATTGTTAAAGAAGCGGGCAAAACTACGGTTTCCAGCAGATTGTTGGAAAAAGCCCCTTTGCCGATAACTGTGATATTTGACCCCAGAGTTACCTTTGACAACTTATTTCCGGTAAAAGCGCCCATGCCTATTTTTGTAACATTATTCCCGATTGTTACGCTTTCCAGTTTATTAAAGGAAAACGCTCCGTCCCCGATAACGGTTACGGAATCGGGGATAGTAACCTCTTTTAACCCCTTCCCTATAAAAGCGCCGTCGCTTATTATAGTAACTTTTTTACCGTCAATGGTTTCCGGAATTGCGAGGGTATTTGCTCTGCCGGTAGAACCGGTAATTGTGAGTCCGGAAGTGTTATCTTCCACCTTTATTTTCAGTCCGCTGTCGGCGAAAGCGGCGGCGGAGAGGGATAAAAACAGTAAAAAAAGTCCTTTTTTCATTTATTTAATTATAGTACCGAATTTATGCCAATTCAAGGGGAATTTTGACCCTTCTGTATCGCCTCTAAAAGACCCGATAAATAACTTAACCCGATAGAACGGTCGTAGAGCCCATAACCGGGCATGGAGACTTCGCCCCAGATGCTTCTTCCGTGATCCGGTCTTATAGGACCGTCAAAGCCTGTGTCGTATAACGCTTTCATGATGGCGTACATATCAAGAGAGCCGTCGCTTGAAAGGTGGGCGGATTCTTCAAAATCGCCGGGGGCGTTGTGTTTTACGTTACGGACATGGGCGAAATGTATGCGTCCTTTCAAGCTGCGGATAATGGCGGGTATGTCGTTGGAGGGACTGCTTCCTAAACTTCCGGTGCAAAGAGTTATGCCGCTGCAGGGATTGTCTACGGCTTTTACAAAACGCAGTAAGTCTTCTTTGTTTTTCATTATTCGCGGAAGACCGAATACCGACCATGACGGATCATCGGGGTGAATCGCCATTTTAATTCCGTATTTTTCGCAAGTCGGCAGAATCGCTTTAAGAAAATATGTCAAGTTTGCAAATAATTCGTTTTCGTCAATACTGCTGTAAAGCTCAAACAGCTCGCGGATTTTAGCCATTCTTTCCGGTTCCCAGCCGGGAAGCAGATGCCCTTTCGCTTTGGCGTTCATCACGTCAAACATTTTATCGGGGTCAACTTCATCTATTAGTTTTTGTTGGTACGCCATCACAAAAGCGCCGTCGGGACGGGGTTTCGCTAAATCGGAGCGAGTCCAATCAAAGACTGCCATAAAGTTGTAACAGACAAGGTGTATATCAGCCTGCGCGATTATTTTAAGCGTGTTGATATATTTTTCTATATACATATCGCGCTCTTTTCCGGCGGTTTTTATCGCGTCATGAACATTGACGCTTTCTATCCCCGCGATTACAAGCCCGTTATCCTCAACTTGTTTTTTTAGCGCTAACAATTCTTCTTTTTTCCATTCCTCGCCGGGCGGAACGCCGTACAAGGTGGTAATTACTCCGCTAATGCCGGGAACCTGCCGTATCTTGTCCAAAGTTACAGGATCGTAGCCCGATCCGAACCAGCGCATTGTCATTTTCATTTTCAGCTCACTTTACCCGGAAGCGCAACGACGCTTTCTCAAGTTTTTTGCAATGTGCGTTTAACACTATATCCCCTCCCGAAGCGCCTGCCTTTATCATCGCCAGCGCTCTCCCCTCAAAAGTAACAACCTTTGTTTTTGTAAAACCTAAACTTTGAGTTAAATCGCCGGAACAGGCTCCTAAAAATTCCGCGCCGCCTTCCAGTGAAAACTCTATCAATTTTTCATCGGGGCAAAGAATACCGTCTTTATCGGTAATATTTACTTCGATATGGGCGATCTCGCCCGCTTTTAAATCGGCGTTATCGGAAATAAGTTTTATTTTCTGCGCTTTATCCGCCGTCTTTAAAACATAAGAGCAAACTTCTTTGCCGTTATTTATTCCCCTCACCTCAATATTACCCAAAGTATATTCAAATGTCCACTCTATAATTCCGTTTTTAAAATCGATTCTCTTTCTTCGTCCCATTTTTTTACCATTGATCCAAAGTTCAGCCTCATCGCAGGTTGTAAAAATAGCGACCTTTACGGTGCGGCGCAAAAAATGGTCGTGGTTAAGGTGCGATGTAAGCTGAGGGAAAGACCAGCGTCCCCGCGAATAGTCGGGCTTTTTATTTTGATCGTAAAAGGCAAGATAGACAAACGGCTCATTAGTCCAGATGCTTTTGCGGAAAAAAGCGTTTGGCTTCATAAAGCCGCAAATATCTAAGATTGATCCTGTCCAGCCTTTCGCGGGATACGGGCTTTCTCCAAGATAGTCAATCCCAGCCCAGATAAACTGACCTATTACATTGTCATTCTCAAGAACAAATTGCCAAGTGTTTTTATCGCAAACATCTTCAAAGTTAGTGCCTACGCTTGAATAATACTCGTAACATTCAGTGCCGACAATGGGTTTATTGATTGACTTCGTGTAATGTTCGTATAACGGCTCATGGTAATTAAGACCTAGCATGTCAACGTCCTTCGCCAGTTTTTTTGTTAAATTGACAAGCTCCTGCGGCGGAGCGTTCACAAGACTGCGCGGATTCGCGTGAGGTGCAAGGGCGCAGGTTACAGGACGCGAATCAAGACTGCGGACAATGGCGGTTAATTTTTTTTGTATTTCAAGCATACTGTCCGCGCCCTGATTTTCCACCTCGTTGCCGACGCTCCACATAATTACAGACGGGTGGTTTCTGTCGCGCAGAATAAAATCCGTCAAATCACGTTCTGCGTCAGCGTCAAAATGGGCGGCGTAATAGCCGCTTTTCCATTTATCAAAACATTCGTCTATTACATAAAAACCCATCTCATCGCATAAATCCAAAAATTCTTCCGCAGGCGGATTGTGGCTTGTTCTTATCGCGTTACAGCCTATACTTTTTAAAACATTCAGTCTGCGCCGCCAAACAGAGTCATAGTACGCGGAACCCGTTATGCCGCCGTCATGGTGCAAACACACGCCTTTCAGTTTTACTTTCTCACCGTTTACCGTCATTCCCTTGTTATACGCAATCTTTACGTCGCGTATGCCGAATACGGTCTCTACACTCTCCCCTGCTTTACCGTCTTTTTCCAAGCGCACAACAGCGCGGTACAAATTCGGCTTTTCCGCAGACCACAACGCAGGGTTTTTAATACGCAGCGTTTGTTCTACCGCAGCTTCTTCATAACCGTCAAAAACAAGAAGACCTGAATTCTCCGCTGCACATTCACCGCTAGGAGCAAGCAGACGCATACAAACAACAACGCCGCCTTTTTTTTCACGGCTTACAATTGTTGCGGTTACGGTTACGTCTGCGTTCTTTTTGTTAGCTGACAATACAGGCTCTATATGAACGCCCCATGTTTTTATGTGCGTAACGGGAACGACTTTTAAAAAAACATTTCTGAAAAGTCCGCTGCCTGAATACCATCTGTCGGGCGGCTCACAGCCGTTATCCAGCCGTACGGCGGCGATATTTTTGCCCTCTTTTATAAAATCTGTAATATCAACCTGAAAACTTGAATAGCCTGAGGCGCGCCCGCCCGCTTCTTTTCCGTTTATGTAAATCGCACTGTTACGATACGCTCCGCCAAAGTAAAGATAAACCGCTTTTCCGGCAATTTCCTTCAATGTAAATTCTTTGCGATACCAACAGACCCCTTCCCATGTAAAAAATCCCTGCATATTTTGAGCCGTCCAGCCGCCTTCCTCTCCGCGGGAAAACGGCTGTGATATAACCCAATCATGAGGCAGATCAACTTTTTTCCATTTGCGATCGTTAAAATTCTCCGTATGGGCGTTTTTCGCGTCACCAAGCAGGAATTTCCAGTCATTGTTAAAAAGAACCGCTGAATTATCTTTCAATATACACTCCAATCTTAAAAATATATTATCATGTTTAGATACAAAAGTCTTAAAAATCCGTCATTGCTAAATTGAGTATAATGTGATAATTTATAAAGATTAATACATATTCAGTAACTAAGGAGCTATTATATGAAAATAAAATTCATTACATTGTTGTTATTTGTTTCTATTCTTTGCGGTTTTTCAAATTGCGGATCATTAAAAGGCTACGCCTCCGCCAAACAAGAGCAATTACCCGCGCTTAAAGATATTTACAAAGATTATTTCCCTATCGGAAATATCCTTAACGGCAGATATTTAACGGGCGAATATCTTGAACTTCTTACAACACAATTTAACACCGTAACAGCCGAAAACCAAATGAAACCCGATAATCTTGCTCCGCGCGAAAAAGGCGGTCAATATAACTTTGGACCCGCCGACCACATGGTAAATGAAATTTTAGAATATGGAATAACGGTTCACGGGCATACCCTTGTATGGCACAAACAAACGCCCGCATGGATGACAACAGGAACGCCCGCGCAAGTCAGGGAAAATATGGTAAATTATATAAACACTGTTTTAGCTCATTACAAAGGAAAAGTAATCTCCTGGGACGTTGTCAACGAAGGTATAAGAGAAAGAATAAATCCGGGAGACCAGGATTTAAACTGGAAGACTCAACTTCACGAGGATTCAAAATGGTTTATTGCCTTGGGCGCCGATTATATCGAGCTTGCGTTCAGAACGGCAAGAGCGGCTGATCCTGACATTGAGCTTTACTTCAACGACTACAATCTGGACAACCAAAGAAAAGTGCAGGTAATGGTTAATATGATCAAAGACATTAATGACAGGTACAAAGCGGAGGGCAATACCCGTAATCTTATTGACGGAGTCGGCATGCAGGCGCATTACGGGACGTCAACGTCCTCCGTTAACGTGCGTAATTCCATACAAAAATTTAAAGATATAGGGATAAAAATAGCGATAAGCGAGCTTGACGTTGAGATAAAAAGCGTAGGGAGCGGTTCTTTCGGAGCCGGAAAAAATTACACCACTACCGAAGTTGAACAGCGCATACAGGCTATAACTTACGCGGAACTTTTTAATGTATTTAAAGAAAACAAAGATCACATAACGCGCGTAACAATGTGGGGCATAGACGATGAATTCAGCTGGAAATCTCTGGGAAACCCGTGTCTTTGGGACGGAGAGCTAAAACCTAAACAGGCTTTTTGGGCTGTTGTTGATCCGAAAAAAACATTACGTTTATGAAAAAATATTTTATTTTAGCGATTTTCTCGGTTATTACATTTGTATTTTTTGCATGCGGAACCGCTAACGTAGAAAAGCTAAATAAATCGATCAATATAAATTACAACGAGAACCGCCAGACGATAGACGGGTTCGGCGGATCAAACGCATGGACAAGGCTTCCAAGCGATCCCCAAATCGCGGAAAAACTTGTTAAACTTCTTTTTTCCAAAACCGAAGGAATGGGCTTTTCTATTCTTCGCAGCCGCATTCCTTTCCGCGAGCGCTTGGAAGGCGATACCGACCCAAGCAGTAACGACGGCTTTGTCGTAAGAAAAAATGACAATAACTACGATTACACGATAAACCCGGACGGTACAAAAACTTTTAATTTAAATTGGGACAGTTGGGATATTTCAAGTACAAAAAATCTTATTAAACAAATAAAAGCTCTTGGCGGCAGCGGACCGGAAAAATTAACAATAATGAGCGCTCCATGGACAACTCCGAATAATCGCGTAACGCGATGGAAAGAGGATATTACAGGCGTTAACGCAAGAACCAATTATGTAATGAATTGGTCATTGCCCGACAGATGGGGAAGATTACGCCGCGACAAATACGAAGATTACGCCGATCTTCTTGCCGATTATGTAAAAAACTTTGAATCAAAAATGGGCGCTCCCCTTTCCATTCTTTCCGTACAAAATGAACCAAATTGGAAAGCCGATTGGGAAACAACTTACTGGAACGGCGCGGACTTACGCGACTTTATCGTAACAATATCCAAACGCTTCCCTATGAAAGGCGTTATTGCAGGTAACGGCGGCGTTAACATTATGATGCCGGAATTTGAAAACTTTAATATCAATTTTAATGAAATGATAAAACCGTCTCTAGATAATCCCGAATCCGAAAAAATAATAACGCATATCGCGTTACACCAGTACAATGGAACCAATGATTCGTCCTCAAGGGCGGGGTCAATGGAATTCCCGGAGATTACAGCGTCAGGCAAACGTTTTTGGCAGACGGAAGTTTCCGGTTCGGGTTCCGCTCTTCCCAAAGGACAGGGAATTCATAACGCTCTTTTTTACGCAAGGATGATCCATTGGGACATGATTCTGGCGCAGACAAACGCCTTCCTTTACTGGTGGCTTTGGACAAACAACTCCGCCGATGATTTTCCCGGCGCGCTTATAAAAGCTTACGACGACGAAATAATTACTTCTAAACGTCTTTACGCGATGGGACAATATTCGCGTTTTATCCGTCCCGGCTGGCAAAGAATTGACTGCGACGCGTCCCCCAGAGGCGGCATTTATTCAAGCGCGTACAAAAATATGAACACAAAAGAAATAGCTATAGTAATAATAAACGAAACCATTACTCATTTTTCCGTTCTTTTGAATCTAACCGGAGCGGAATACGATCAGCTTGAAATATGGCGCACATCGGAAAATGAAGACTTAAAAAAAACAGGTAAACAGCAGACATCACGTAACACTGCGGAAGTCATTCTGTCTCCAATGTCTATAACTACCTATTACGGAAAAGTTAAATAATATGGTTTATTTTTTTAAAAATTTATGATAGTATAAATTAATGGCTAAAACTGGAAATGTAAAAGTTCTTATTATTGATAATTATCCGCTTTATACTTTGGGGCTTTCAACCATTCTTGAAAAAGATACAAGGTTTGAAATTATCGGAATAGCCGAAAACAGCGCCGACGCTCTAAAAACACTTGAAAAAGAAAGACCTAATCTGGTGCTTATGGAAATGCATCTAGGCAAGGAAAACGGACTGGAATTAATCCCAAAGTTAAAGGCAATAAACCCTGAAGTTTCTATTTTAATAATCTCCGTACACGACGAGCGTTTTTACGCCGAAAGGGTTCTTCGACTTGGAGCCAGAGGATATGTTTTAAAAACCGAATCCGCCGACGCCATAATGTCCGCGATAAATACCGTTCTGGACAACAAGGTTTATTTAAGCGAGACCGAAAGGGACAGGATACTCCAAACAATGACGGAAGAATCAAAACCCGGCGTTAAAGACTGGATTACCTCGATACAATTGCTTTCCAACCGCGAATTGCAGATTTTTTCTTTTCTTGCCAAGGGGTTAGGAACCATAGAAATTGCGTCCCGCTTAAATTTAAGCACAAAGACAGTTGACGCTCATAAGGAGCATATTAAGATTAAACTGCAATGCAATAACGTGCAGGAACTCAGGCAAAAAGCGATAGAATGGTCTAACCGTTCAGGCAATCTTTAACTATTTTTATATAATATCAAGCTTACTTGCCGCGTCCCGCCCTTTTTTCCCAAGCGGCGTCTATTTTCGCTTTATCTTCTTTATTTAACGCAACTGTTTTTACAGAAGCTCTCGGCGCGCTATTGGTATGAGGTCTTAAATTCGGAGGCGGAAGCTTGTCACAAATTTCACGAAGCTTTTGCGCTACCATGTTGTACTGACCTGCCAAAGTAAAATCTTTCGCGTGCTGCATAGCAAGATTTTTGAAGTCTTGTATGGCTCTTTCAATTTCGTCCCGACCTTTACTTTTGTATTTGTTTACTTCAGCTTCTACATTTACTATCATTTTTTTCACCCCTCAAAAAAATGTTAATTTATACGCGAAAGTGTATCATATGCCTGCTAAAATGTCAATATGCTAAAAAATCATGGGTTTTATTCGTGGAATGGGTGTTTTTATGTATTACTCTGGAATATTTTACAAGATTTCAAAGAAAACCAGAAAAAAGGCTGTCAAAGGGCTTGCAAAACACGCAAAATTTTGTATATTTATATATATTATGAAGAAAGCAAACAGAGTCCTAAATTTAAAATTACCCACTTTCCTAAAAGGCTTTGCCTCGGCTTTTGATATTACCGGTCAAACCTTGCTTGATTTACCTGACTTCAACACAGGCTTCCAGCGAGATGCCGAAGCCCTACGTAATGATTGGTTGAGGGTTGGAAACGATTTTAGGGTAGTGATGGATTCCTTCGCTCATGAGTAGAAACAGGCAACAAAATCCGATTATTTCTTCTTCCCAATCACTAATGTATTTTGGTCCATTACCACCTTCCAAAGAATTCGGTAATTACGAGCAAACCCTTCCTGGTGCGGCAAACCGCATTCTTGCAATGGCAGAACAAGAATCAGAACACCGCCGCAAAAATGAAGAAAAGATTGTCATTCACTCAATGAAGAAAAGCGGTCGCGGACAAATATTCGCCTTTATCCTTGCTATTCTCTCTCTTGGTCTTGTCCTTTTTAGTATCTTTAAGGGCGAACCGCTCGGAACTATTGTTCCAGCAATCATTGCCTTATCAAGTCTTATTGCGGTTTTTGCAGGAAAAAAGCAAGGTTAACATCACAGCGTAGCGCCAGTAAATACCGATGTATGTAATAAAGTAAAGTCACCTTTAGGTGACCAGACAGTGCGCAGAACACTCACGAACAAAAAAAGCTCTCGCTAAGGCGCTAAGTTTCTGTCCGATAGCCCATTATTAATCAAGATATATACTTTTAACTACAAATTTTGAAGAAAAAACGACAATACTACAAACAACAACCTTTGCGACTTGTTGGCGAGAAATAATTTGAGAAATTATGTTCTCCGAAGGTCGCTGAGCCTGTCGAAGCGGGTTTTGGAAGTAATGGGGAATAGGGGATTTTACCTATGTCTTTAGTTATGTTATACGTCCGTTTTTTATATACTTTTCCTTAGTACACACGGAAAACGTCGTTACTACTAAATAATAACATAATATTTCATTTTATATCAAGTAAAACAATGAAAAAATACAAAAATTTTATAAAATAAGCAAAAATTCAAAAAAAGACCAGTAAAAGATTTTTCCTCAAAATTAGTACAAAAACCCTATAAATAACGTAAGAAAAAACGGACGTTTTTTATATACAGCTTTATAAAAGATTTTACCGATAAGGGGTGTTTTTATGAAAATGGCGGTTAAGAGTGTAGGAATTGCGGTTTTAGCGGTGATGTTGGTTTTTGCATTGGCGGGATGTAAGGAACCTGAAGAGCCTGATGTATTGTTATTGCCACCTGCTGTGTCGATTCCCAGCGGTGAGCAGCCTCCTGTTATAACGCCTCTTAATGGTGGAAATATTGTTATCGACAAAGCCGCCATAGTTGTTACCGCTCCGGTTAAAGGCGCAGCGCCAGGTACAACCGCAGACGGTACAGGTAATTTTACCACTGGTACAGTATCGTGGTTACCACCGGGAACTAGCTCTTTTCTAGGTAATACGGTATACACCGCATTGGTTACACTAACGGCAAACAGCGGTTACACTTTTACCGGTTTGAGGTCTGCAACTATTAACGGAGAAAACGCGGCAGTATCAAATAACACAGGATCGGCTGTTACATTGTCCTACACATTTCCGGCAACAGATACAAAAACAGTTACCGACATCGCAATTAATTCACAGCCAGCAAGACTGACTTACACGCACGGCGATACTCTTGATTTAGCAGGGCTTGTGGTAACGCTAACATACGAAGATAACACGTCAGAAGATTTTGCCGCCGCAGATTTCAGAAGTAACAACATAACCGCGAATCCGTCGGATGGTAATAGTTTGGTATATTCAACGCACAACGGACAACCCGTTAAAATAACATACGGTACTCTGACAAAAGACACTACCCATTTGATCGTAACCAAAGCAACCCCTGAACTAACCGATTATGACATCAGCGGAAACGAAGTTTACTATGACGGCAGTCCCAAGACAGTTACCATAACACCCAAAACAGGAAAATCTAACGGAACAATAACTGTTGAATACAACGGCAGTACAACCGCACCTTCGGCAGTCGGCACATATACAGTAACTTTTAACGTGGCGGCGACAGAAGATTTTAATGCCGCAAGCGAAATTTCTGCAGGAACTTTGAAGATTGCTCCCTTTACCAGCATTGCCGATTTACAAAATTATTTGAGAAGCAAGCCCGACAATACCAAGGATAGCCCCTATATTGTTGCGTTGAATGTCGATGATCTCGGCGGTCGTTCCTTCATTTCTGGAAGTCTTGGATATATACTTAATAACAATAAGACCAAAAACGTCAGTCTTGATCTTTCAGGTAGTACATTTACAAACATTGATGAATGGACTTTTTTTAATTGTACCAGTCTTACCAGTATGACCATACCCGACAATGTTGAAAGTATAGGAAATTACGTTTTTTCTGGTTGTACCGGTCTTACCAACATAATCATTGGGGATAGTGTAACCAGTATTGGGAGTTCTGTTTTTAACGATTGTACCAGTCTTACCAGTATGACCATACCCGACAATGTTGAAAGTATAGGAAATTACGTTTTTTCTGGTTGTACCGGTCTTACCAACATAATCATTGGGGATAGTGTAACCAGTATTGGGAGTTCTGTTTTTAACGATTGTACCAGTCTTACAAGTGTAACCATAGGTAACAATGTTACCAGTATTGGGCAAAGTGCTTTTAGAAGTTGCACAAGTCTTTCCAGTGTAACCATACCAAACAGTGTTACCAGTATTGGAATTTATGCTTTTGAAAATTGCACAAACCTTATGAGTGTAACCATACCAAACAGTGTAAAAAGTATAGGAGGTAATGCTTTTAGTGGTTGTACCAATCTTACTGATGTGACTATAGGGAACAGTATAACCAGCATTGGAAATAACGTTTTTCAAGGTTGCACTAACCTCACCAGAATAACTATACCCAAAAATATTACCAGCATAGGAAGTAATGCTTTTAAAGGCTGCACAAGCCTTATTGAAGTAAGGTTTGAAGGTACGATTCTTTCGCCAAGTTTTATTAGTTCCGCATTAGGTGTTTCCGGCGAAGAAGGATACATCGGCGACTTGCGCAATAAATTTTATGCATCAAATTCAACCAGTGGAACACCTGGAGTGTATACGAGACCAAACGGCATAAGCGAAATATGGACGAAAACAGCCAAGATTATTACAGTTGATTTAATTCCAGAACAAACATACACAGGCAGTTCAATTTATCCTACTGTTACTGTAAAAGACGGTACAACGATACTCACACTAACTACTGATTACACTGTTGCGTACACTAACAACAGCAAAGCAGGAACCGCCACAATAACCATAACCGGTACGGGTAACTATTTAGGCAGTTCTGTTACTGCGACATTTACTATAAACCCCAAAGTTATTACATTTACAGTTGATCCTATCTCGGCACAAACGTACACAGGAAGCATAATTCAACTTGCTGTCGTTGTAAAAGATGATTCGAAAACGCTCACTTTAACTACCGATTACAAGGTAACATACACAAACAACACCAATGTGGGAACCGCCACAGTAACCATAACCGGTGCAGGTAACTATGCAGGCAGTTCCGCTACTGCTACATTCACTATAAACCCCAAAGTTATTACATTTACAGTTGATCCTATCTCGGCGAAAACATACACAGGAAACACAATTCAACCTGCTGTTACTGTAAAAGATGGTTCGAAAACGCTTATTTTAAATACTGATTACAAGGCAGCATACGCAAATAACACCAATGTAGGAACCGCTACAGTAACCATAACCGGTGAAGGCAACTATGCCGGCAGTTCCGCTGATGCTACATTCACCATAAACCCCAAAGTTATTACATTTACAGTTGATTCAATACCGGCGCAAACGTACACAGGAAACCCAATTCTACCTGCTGTCACTGTAAAAGACGGTTCGAAAACGCTCGTTTTAACTACTGATTACACTATCGCGTACACTAATAATACCAATGCAGGAACCGCCACAGTAACCATAACTGGTGTGGGTAACTATGCAGGCAGTTCCGGCAACAGAAACTTTACCATAAATGCACTAAACGTAACACCTACAGTCGATGATTTTAATATCAGCGGAATCGGAACAGTTGCCTATGACGGAAGCGCCAAAACTGTTACCATAACACCCAAAGCAGGAAAATCTAATGGAACAATAACTGTTAAATACAATGGCAGTACAGTCGCACCTTCGGCTCTTGGTACATATACCGTAACTTTTGATGTAGCGGCGGTAACAGGTTTTAATGCTGTAAGTGGTTTATCTGCGGGAACTCTGACTATAGGAAATGCAACACCTATAGCTGATGATTTTAATATCAGCGGAATTGGAACATTTGCCTATGACGGCAGTGCCAAAACTGTTACAATAACGCCCAAAGCAGGAAAATCTAATGGGGCAATAACAGTTAAATACAATGGCAGTACAACTGCGCCATCGGCATCTGGTACATATAATGTAACTTTTGATGTGGCGGCGGCGACAAATTATAATGCGGTAACTGGACTTTCTGCCGGAACTCTGACGATTGGAAATTTAACTCCTACAGCTACCGATTATAACATCAGCGGAATTGGAACATTTAATTATGACAGCAGATCCAAAACTGTTACCATAACACCTAAAGCAGGAAAATCTAACGGAGCCATAACCGTTAAATACAATGGCAGTACAACTGCGCCATCGGCAGTTGGTACATACACTGTAACTTTTGATGTGGCGGCGGCGACAAATTATAATGCAGTAACTGGACTTTCTGCCGGAACTCTGACAATTACCACCCCAACCTTTACTAGTATTGCCGCTTTGAAAACATATTTGGAAGGTGTACCTGCCAATACAGCCAATACCTCTTATACCGTTGTACTGAACGTGAGTGATCTCGGCTATGAAGGAAGTACTACAAGTCTTGGATACGTACTTGGTAAGAACGGCACCAAATATGTCAATCTTGACCTTTCTGGTAGTACTATAACAAATATTATTCACAGAGATTTTGAAGGTATTTCCTTTGAAGGAGGTGTTAATCTCAGTAATAAAAATATTACCAGCGTAACTATACCGGACAGTGTTACCACCATTGGACATAGAGCTTTTAGTGGTTGCGAAAGCCTTACAGCAATAAATGTTGGTATTTATAACAGCACATATACCTCACAGGACGGCGTATTGTATAACAAGAATAAAACAACTTTAGTTGCATATCCAAGAGGAAAAACAGACGTTTCTTTTACCATCCCCAACAGCGTTACTATCATTGAGGATGGCGCTTTTCTAGGTTGTAGCCTTACCAGCGTTACCATACCTAACAGCGTTACCAGCATTGGAAAAAGTGTTTTTGCCCATTGTAGCCTTACCAGCGTAACCATCCCCAACAGCGTTACTACCATTGGGGATGGCGCTTTTTCTTCTTGTTATAGCCTTACCAGCGTAACCATCCCCAACAGCGTTACTACCATTGAGTATGGCGCTTTTTCTTCTTGTTATAGCCTTACCAGCGTAACCATCCCCAACAGCGTTACTACCATTGGGAATCTTGCTTTTCGAGGTTGTAGCCTTACCAACGTAACTATCGGGAATAGTGTCACCAGTATTGGAATGAGTGCTTTCTGTTTGACTGATCTTACTAGTATAACCATACCAAATAGTGTTACTAGTATTGCTGAGACTGCTTTTTCACAGTGCACCAGTCTTACTGCAATAAATGTTGGTACTAGTAACAAAATATATACTTCACAAGACGGCGTATTGTATAATAAAAATAAAACAACTTTAGTTATATATCCGTCAGGAAAAACAGGAGCTTTTACCATACCCAATGGTGTTACAAGTATTGGAGGGAATGCTTTTAATTATTGCACAAACCTTACAGGTATAACCATACCGAATAGTATAACCAGTATTGAAGGGGCTGCTTTTGCACAGTGCACCAGTCTTACGAGTATAACAATACCGAATAGTATAACCAGTATTGAAGATATGGCTTTTGCTGGTTGTACCAGTCTTACCATTGTAACATTTCAAGGTACGATTACTTTGAACAATTTTAAATCGGATGCATTTGGTATCTACGAAGGATACATTGAATACATTGGCGATTTACGCAGTAAATATCTTGCTGGAGGTATAGGTACGTATAAGAGAGCAAGCGGTGGTTTAACTTGGACGAAACAATAGAGAGGAAAAGGAATGGGTATTTATGGAAAGTAAGGAGAGAAAAAAATGAAAATAAAAATTAAGATAGGGATAATAGGATACCTACCATTTCACTTCAATAAAAAACAAATAAGAAGATGGAAGTCAAATGAATTTGTAATAATTGATGATATTCAAGAACAACATATTACAGAGAAGGCAAATATACCAATAGAAAAATATCAAATGGATGATAGGAAAAAAGATCATCCTTTAAGATATAGTGATTCAATTTTGGAGGAACAATTACCTATAAATGGAGAAGAAAAGTTTTCTGTATGGGTTACGTATGTACCTCTTGAAAATAATTATTTTGTAAGGCGTTTAAATAATAATAGAGTTGTATTGTCTTATTTTGGAATGTATGAGATATTAAAAGAAGAACTTATACCTATTGAAAATTTATTATTGAGAACAATATACAGACACATTCTAATTTATTATAAGTATGATAAATTAATTCCTTCCCATAAAGATAAACCGAATATATTTTTTATTCACGATGACACTCGTGGTTGTTTATTTGATATGTGTGTAAATACACCAGATGTTGTGTTTTTTCTTAATGAACCAGATATTTGTGAAGAATGTATTGTAAAAATAACATGTGATAAAGATGAGAATACAAAGACAGTTACAGAAAATTGCGTAAAACAAATAATAAAAGAATGTTCAGAAAAAATAAAAAGAGGGAGTTATTATAAAATTGTTGCGCTTATAAAAGAAAAACCTATTCGCTCTCTTTTATTAACAACATTATTTGGAATATTACTGAATTTTATTGCAACTGTTATATATAACTTTTTATTTAAATAAAGATAACCGTCATTGAATGGTTAGTGTGTATGAGATTAAACAATTAGTAGCTGAGCAAAAGGATATAGGGGAAAAAGAGAATGCAATGTTACATATTTAACGGTGGTACGATTTGTAAGAAAGTGTGCCTTAAGGCATATTATTTTTTAAGAGGAGGTCATGAATATGACAAGTACAAGTTTTTCTGTAGGTAGCGGTGGAATGATTATGAGAAGCGGCTGCGATACCGGTTTTTATGTAAGCGGGAGTTCAATTTTTAAAAGCGGCTGTTCCACAGATCTTTCCGTAGATAACAGCGGAAGAATTAAAAAAGGCGGCTCTGACACTGGTTATTTTGTAGGCAGTGGCGGAATGATTATGAATGATAGTGATAAAGGATATTCCATAGATTGGATGTTCAATTAGGGTATGAGAATTATGAATCGTATTAGCTATTTAATCACAAAATATAAGGACAAATAGGAGGTTTAACAATGTCAAATTATATAATTATTGGAGTGGTAATAATTTTAGCTTTTATTGTTGTAAAGAAGAAGATGAAAAAGGAACGTCAAATAAAGGAATTGATGAATTGTTCCACATATGTAAATATAGTCAAACCAATAGTATATGCTCTAGAAAAGGAAGGGGATCAGTTATCTTACAGGAAACCTTATAAAAGTTATTATGGTTATGTGGGAATGATTTTTGTTTCTGATAATAATAAATTCAATGATAATGGAAGTATTCAATTTTTCAATTATCTATCTGATATAGAGTGGGCTATATTAGGTTTAAAAAATCAAAACGGGGGTATAAGAAAGCATATGGCTATACAATTTAAGGAAATAGGTGTTCTACTTACTGCCGATGCAGCAACAACTGTCGATCCACCTGAGATACCAAAATGGCTGATGATAGCGGCAAAAATATTTAAGGAAAGCGGTTATGTATTAACTAATCCGGATTGGTTTTATGAGAATGATTTTTCTGAACCTCAAAAATATCTTAACGTTATGTTTAGATAATGCTTGGAGATAAAGAAATATGCCAAGATCACGAATTGAAATTCAAAAAGATATTAATAATTACAGGACAAGTTTAGAAAGAAATGAGATATACATAAATGATCCAATGTGGGATGATAAGTCTGATCCCCGATATATTAGTATTGTAAATGCACGAGATAATTACGCCTTAGAACTAAGAAAGGTTGAACGAGAATTAGAAGATGCAAAAGCGAGGGGTGAAAAGGGGAGATCGTTAGCGGAAATTAATGAAGAAATTTCAGAAACACAATCAGAACTAAATGAATATCATTTACTACAAAACAGAGCAGATAATCATTTTAAATGGTTATTCTTACGTCATCCCGTTGTTCTTTTTCAATGTACATTAAACGCGCTTCAGTTAGAATTAAACGAAGCAATAAAAGAAGGTAATTTAAAGCCGCAGAAAAAATATTCAAATCAAGAAAAAGTTGCCAGAGAAAGGGCAGAGAAAGAAAAAATCGTTAAAGAAAAAGCTGCTAGAGAGAGAGCTGAAAAAGAAAGAATCAAAAAAGAAAAAAATGAAATCGCTGAAATAAAAAAGCAATATGAACAAAGAATCCGCAAAAACCCAAATGATGTAAATAATTATAAAATTCGCGCCAAAATGTATTACGCCAAAAAATATTACGATCTTGCAATTGATGATTATACAAAAATAATCGAAGATATAGATTCAAATGATAAAGATTCCTATGTAGAGCGTGCTATAATGTATTCAGAAAAAAAAGAATATAAAAAAGCTATAGATGATTTTACAAAAGCTATTGGGTTAGACCCTAATGATGCGGATAATTATGCGTTACGTGGTATGGTTTATGCAACAACAGGTGAGTATGACAAAGCCATAGCAGATTATGATAAAGCAATAAAGCTCGATCCGAAATGTAAGAATGCATATTTAGGTAAAGGTGCTATATATAGCGTCAAAGGAGAACACGACAAGTCATTTGCGAATTATAAAAAATTATCGCAACTTGCTCCAACAGATAGCACTTTTACATTTTTTCTTGAAAATGCCAGAAAAGCAAATGAAGAACAACAACGCGAACGCAGGGAAGAAACAAAGAAAATAACTAGTAGAATTTTTTGTGTATCTGCTCCTTTTTTTGCGTTAATTTCTATTGTTTTGATTTTCGTTTTAGGTACTTCGGAAAGCGATCTGTATTCTAAGATGTATGTTCCTCTAGTATTTAATATTATACCGTTCTTAGTTATATATTTTTCAGACAGTGATAGAAGGATAAGAAAAACAATGTTCTTAATAATAGATATTGTTTACTTTATCATAGTTTATAGAGAATACGGCACCAAAATGGATATCCACTTTTATTTTGTTTTAGTTGTTATTACCAATTTAATATCTGTAGTACTAGCAATGCTCTTTCCAAAAGATAAATGGTATTATTTTTAAAAGGATATTCCATAGATTGGATGTTCAATTAGTGAATAAGGACAAAAACGAATTCATAATTGTTTTGTATTATAAAGGAGTAAAAAATGAGTAAACAAAATATGCAAAAGACAGCAGCGTCTTTTCTTGACAGTGGTTATGAGTATAGCTGCAAAGGTGACAATGACAAGGCAATAGTGGATTATAATCGAGCGATTTATTTTGATCCTAATAATTATGAGGCATATTATCTTCGCGGCATTGTGTATTATGAAAAAAAGATTACGATAAAGCAATCAAAGACTATAATAAATCTATAAAAAAAGCTAAAAATAAAACAAAAAATATAAACCCTGATATTGCGATGGTATATAACAATCGTGGAAAAGTATATGAAGAAAAAGGTGACAATAAAAAGGCGCTTAAAGATTATAACAAGGCAATAGAACTTGATAATAAATTTGTATTTGCATATATCAATCGTGGTAATTTGTATGCTATTAGTGAAGGGACATTTAAAATGGCTATTGATGATTATAAAAAAGCTTTATTGTACAAGCATAGTAATTAGCTGACAGTCAGCCTCCGAATGAAACCGAAAATTAAGCTGCCGAATCCTCCTTTTCAGAGCCTATCCGATATTGGACTTGTTGACAAATCCATATTTAAAAAAATTTAGTGTTTGAAAAGTACGTATTTACAAGACTTCTAAAAGTCAATTTATCGAAAAAACGACTTTGTCAACAAGTCCCATTTTTTGTGTAAAACGCAAAATATCATAACGGGACTCTATCCCCGTAAATGAGTGAAAATTGGTGTAAATAGATTTTCCATTTTTCTTTACTTCTTAAAAATTCACATTTTCAGCCGTTTTCCTATTGGGCTGGTCATAAATTGGACTTGTTAACAAATCCATATTTTAAAAAATTTAGTGTTTGAAAAGTACGTATTTACAATACTTCTGAAAGTCAATTTATCGAAAAAACGACTTTGTCAACAAGTCCAATTCAGGATAGGCTCAAAAATTTTACAGTTCTATTTCTTCAATTTCTTCCAAAGGCAGCCCGGTGATACGGCGCACAAATTCAGGCGTAGAACCTTCGGAGAGTAAATTTTTCGCGATTATTAGCTTTTCTTTTTCCATACCCTCTTCGCGTCCTTCTTCAAGCGCTTCTTCGCGAACTACCCTCATCTCTACTTCAGGGTAATACTCGGCATACAGCATATTTATTACCTCCGAACTATGTTTCTTCAAAAAGTCTTTCTTTCCTGTCGAAGCCGCTCTTTTATTTCCTCTTTAGTCAAATCTTGATTTAGCAATTCAAAGAAACGGTGATAGTCTTCTTCATGGGCTTCCTCAAGCGCTTCTTCGCGGACTACTCTCATTTCCACTTCAGGATCATACTCGCCATACAGCATATTTATTACCTCCGAACTATGTTTCTTCAAAAAGTCTTTCAGTATATTGTTCTTTATACAATAGTTTATCGCAGATCTAAATGATTTATCAAGTATTTCTTTCTTCTCCTTATACTTCCATTGATACTCTTTCTGATACTCCCGTATCTTGTCTATAAATCGGCTGTAATTTTCAAGCGTCCGGCTTTTGCTCAATATCTCCTGATTCCGTCCTTTGTTTATGTTGTATACCTGCACTACCAGTTCCAGCGGTAAATCAATCTTTATGTCTGCCTGAATAAAAGAGTCGGACAGTCTTAGTTCTTTGTAATCGGGGTAGTTATCCTCGCCGTTGTACAACACGATAAATTCAGGCTTTGGGATTTTTTCCAGTTTTCTTTTAAATTTGTCTTCCGGTTCTGTTATTTCCTGATACAGTTTCGCGGAATACATCATAAATCTGAGCGGCATATTGTTGTTGATAGTTGACTGGTGTTCAATAAGAACAATAAGCCGGTTGTTGATAAGAAACGAAATGTCGTTTCTCTGCGTCCTGAAAAGAACGTCTGAAAGGGTGTTGATATTGATGGGTATGTCCGGCGGGAGAGTGATACCCTCTATCGCCGAGTAGAGTTCCCTCAATAAGTCGGGGTTGCTGAAAAGGAAAGTAAAAACAGTGTCCTTGTGCTTTTCGTTAACATTTTTCATAAAATGCCTCCAAATATAAGATTTGTAGTTTCCCCGCCCGAGAGCGTTTTTTAAAAAACTACATACCCTATATGGGTGCGACCGTGCATGGCGCTTGACTGAATTCGAAAAAATTTGAAAGATTTTTTACTTTTTGTATATCTAAACAAGCTTTTTATAAAGCTCATAGTTTTCTTGATCAAAGCAAACAAAAATAACATTCTCTATAGATGTTTTGTTGCTAAGAAAATCTACAACAGCGGAAACTGCTATTTTAGAAGCTTGTTCTTTAGGGAAAGCAAATATTCCTGTGCTGATATTCGGGAAGGCAATAGTCTTAATCCCATTCTCGGATGCCAATCGTAAAGAACTCAAATACGCGCTGCGTAACAATTCGGCTTCTTGCTGTTTCCCGCCGCGCCAAACAGGACCAACTGTATGAATAACAAATTTTGCCGGTAAATTACCTCCGGTTGTAATAACCGCGTCGCCTGTTTTGCATCCTCCCTTTTCATCATGTATCTTACGGCAAGCTAAATCCAGTTCTTTACCCGCCGCTGAATGGATTGCGCCGTCCACGCCTCCCCCGCCAAGTAATGATTCATTAGCGGCGTTGACGATAGCGTCAACTGTTTGCCGGGTTATATCTCCCAAAATAACTTGTATTTGATTATTTTTTATCATAAATTTATTTCCTTTACTTACTTTATATTTTCAACCCCAAAACTTGAATAACGTCCATATCCAAATCCGCGGGGAAAGCTCCCCTAAACTGGGTTTTAAATACTCCAAAACCGCCGAAATAATCCCAGCATATCCAGGGGATATTTTTCTTTGCAAATTCTTCGCGGATAAACTTGTACCATTTTACGCGATCTTCCTTTGGACTTTGTTTCATAAACACGCCGAACTCGCCGCAGAAAACAGGAGCGCTCCTTTCTTTGGAAAAAGACACTACTCTTTCAAGCGTTTCGCTTAATTTTGTCAATTTAGAATCACGTTCGTAATTTTTTAAGGACTCCTCTACCCATGTCCCCTTAAAAGTTTCATGGATTTGCGGGTTAAAGTTTTCGGGCGCGGGAAACGGAAGATTTGACAGCGGGTCAAGCGACGGTTTATTCCATGTCGCGCCCTGATGTGTAAAAATATGGGGATCATAAAAATGAAATGTGTAAATTAAATTTTTATCGGTATACTTAGGAATTTTAAATAGTTTCTCAATCGAATTGTAATTTGTTCCGCCCACGATAATCGGACGCTCTTTATCGATCTTTCGTATCGCCTCTACCGTCTTCCGCTGGATTTCTCCCCAACGCTCATCGGTAATGCCGTGCGGCTCATTTAATACTTCGTATAACACATATTTGTCGCTATTCTTAAAATGGCGGGCAATCTGTTCCCATACGGGAATAAGTATTTTATCTATATTGTCGTCTGTCGGGTTAACAGGATGAAACGAATGATTATCAATAATAAGATAAATTTGATGCTTTTGCGCCCACTCGGCAACGGTGTCAAGGTATTTTAGCAATTCAGGTTCAAGGGTATGATCTTTTTCGCTAAGAACAAAATTATGAAAAGCGATTGGAAGGCGGATAACATCAGCGCTCAGACTTTTTACGTCGATAAAATCCTGTTCGCTGAATTTTTTAAAATCAATATCTTTAAAAGCGCGCGCTTCAAACCATTTGGAAAAATTAAAACCGCGCGAAAACGGAATATTCATACATTCTCCTATCTGCCGCGCCCGAAAAATCAGGGCTATTTAATAATACAGGATACTATGATAAAATCAATACATGGATTTTAAGTATCATAATCCGATATTAAGCGGATTTTATCCCGACCCCTCAATCTGCCGCGCCGGAAACGATTTTTATCTTGTCAATTCGACTTTCGCGTATTTTCCCGGCATACCGATTTTTCACAGCAGGGATTTAATAAATTGGAAACAGATAGGCAGCGCTATAGACCGACCCGGTCAATTATGTTTTGACGGACATGATATTTCGCAGGGGCTGTTTGCTCCGACAATCCGCGAGAACAAAGGTATTTTTTACATTCTTTGCACTCTCATAAACACAGGCGGCAATTTTATCATTACCGCGAAAGACCCAAAGGGACCATGGTCAGACCCAATCTGGCTTCCGGAAGCGGACGGGATCGATCCTTCTATTTTCTTTGACGACAACGGCAAAGTTTGGTACGTCGGCACTCACCCCGCGCCCGAAGGCGAAGCGTATTCCGGCAACTATGAAATTTTTATCCATGAAATTGATATGGAAAAACTTGCCTGCGGTAAAAATCCGCTAACAGGCTCAAGTATCGGCTTGTGGAGAGGCGCTCTCCGCGGCGCAATTTGGCCCGAAGGACCGCACATCTACAAAATCGGCGGTTGGTATTATTTGCTGCACGCCGAGGGCGGAACGGGTCTTGATCACGCTGTTTGTATCGCGAGGGCGAAGGAGATACAAGGACCGTGGGAAGGCAAAAGGAGCAATCCTGTCGTCACTCACAGGCATCTTGGAAAGAGGGCGAAAATTATTAACGTGGGACACGCCGATTTAGTTGACGATACAGACGGAAACTGGTGGATGGTTTTACTTGCATCCCGTCAGTTTGAGGGCGTATGTCCTCTGGGACGGGAAACTTTTATAGTTCCTATTATCTGGGAAAACGAGTGGCCGTTTATCGCAACTGCTTCCGGTCTTATCGAAGAAGGAGCGCCGCAGAAAGATATTGCGGATAACAAAAACAGCGACCCTCTTGATTCCTGCGATTATTTTAACACGGACTCGCTTCCGCTCCATTGGCTGACTCTGCGTATGCCTGTTGATAAAAAAAACGCCGCGTTCAGCTTGACAGAGCGAAAAGACTCACTGCGTCTTTTTACAACGGCGGCTACGATGAGGGGAAAAGAACATCCCGCTTTCGCCGGAAGAAGGATCAGGCATAAAGATTGGTCGTTCAGCGTTTTAATTGAATTTACTCCCAAAAAAGAAAACGAGGCGGCAGGATTGATAATTCTGCAAAGCGAGG
>Ga0268262_10001727_pt1 | contig 26430 bp, 12 predicted proteins | sample TergutNc150P3_FD_190354 | JGI IMG/M metagenome (GOLD analysis project Ga0268262, IMG submission 190354) | Nasutitermes corniger P3 segment gut microbial community from laboratory colony in Florida, USA - Nc150 P3 (SPAdes) (version 2) | ecosystem: Host-associated > Arthropoda: Insects >... | reverse complement strand
AGGGCGGCTGAAAGAGGCCATCAGCCTCCATTGGGCCTTTTCGGTGTCAAAAAAGTAGGCCGTGTACATGGTGCGGTTTCCCTCCAACGGTCGCACCCTGCTAAGGAATTTGTAAGTGACTCCGGCATTCCAAGGATAGACCAAATAGCTTTGGCCGCCAGAGCCCTCGCCCCCAAACTCGCCAGTCACGACGCCCTCGCCCTTGCCCAAAAGCACTATGCGCTTGTCCTCGGGTATCTCATTTGGGTTGTCCGTGTCAAATGGGCTCCAGACCGAGAACAGCATACGGCGTTCAAGCGCAGAGTTCACCTGCATGCCAAAATAGCCCTCGCCAAAGCCATTCGCCATGAAATAGCTGCCAATGACGTCTTGCCCAGGCTCTATGGTCACTTCGTTGTAAAACCATTCAACGTCTTTGTCTGCCGGAAGCTCAAAATTGAGGTGATCCGAAGGCCCCCGTCGCCCAAAGTGGAAAGAAAAACCATCTTTAACAAAGTTCAGGTCTTTTTCCGACACCGCGCCCGAAACTCCAAGGCTGATAATGGGAGATGGGAAAAACGCGCCGTCTTTTGCAACGCCTTCCAGCGACACCTTTGCATAGCCCACTCTGTCGTTGGCAAACTCACCTATGGAAATAAATTGGCTGCGGCCCTTGGCTATTTTTAGATTAGTGGATTTATTGAACGCGCTGACCTTTATTTCGGAACCGTTTTCTGCGTCCAGTTCCAGTGCAAGCCTGATGTTGCCTGGCTTGTTGACGCGAAAATAAATGTCGAATTTTTTTTCTGGGTCAGTCCAGCGCGAAATGCCATTCTGCGCCACAAGCCTGCCATCGCTTGCGGAATCTGATCTAGCGTACGCGTTGCCGCCAAGCGGGATCAGTACAAAATCCTCTTTTTTCGGCGCTTCTTGGGGCGGGGCCGACGAACAAGTCGCAAAAAACAGACAGGCCCCAGCCACAGCGGCATAAAGCAGATTGACGCGCAAAGCTCTTAGCATAGTCGCCCCCCAAAGGGCATATTATATCAGTTACAAGTTACAAGTTACAAGTTACAAGTTACAAGTTACTAGATGAAAACCCTTGCTGCATGCGGCTCTGCTTCTGGCATTTATTGCATTGGCAAGTAGGACACGATATTACTTTTGATTGAGGCGACCTGTCAATCAGGGAAGCGGGGGCTTCCCTGAAAGAGGCTGCTCAATTGATGAGCAGCCTCCTATCCGACAAGCATTTTTTTTAGAGAAAACGTGAAGCCATGCCTCTAATGCGATTTTATAAATCGAATCTGCGACATTCAATTTTCTCTGACAACAAAATCACTCCGCCGGTATTACCGGCTTGGTTCCCCACTTGCTTGGCCGCGCCCCCATTGTGAAGACAAGGGTGCCACCGTCTTTTATTTCATTGTAGGGCAAGAAAGTGTTGTTCCAGTCCTTGCCGTTCACTTTCAGTGACTGGACGTACATGTTCTTTTCTGACAGGCCATTGGCCTCCATCACCAATTGTTTGCCATTGGGAAGGTTGAGCTTGACCTTGGGCAGGCAGGGGACGCCGATCACATAGTAGCTGCTGCCAGGGCAGACGGGGTAGAAGCCCATCGCCGTGAACAGGTACCATGCCGACATCTGGCCGCAGTCATCGTTGCCCGCCAAAGAATTGGGCTTGTTGCCATAGTTGCTGCGGACGATCTGCTGGATGTACTTGGCGGCCTTTTCCGGTTGACCAACGTAGGAGTACAGGTAGAGGATGTGGTGGCTCGGTTCATTGCCATGCCAGTACTCGCCGATGCGCCCATCATTCCTGGGGGGTCTTGGGCCTTGTTGGCCGGGTTGGCCTTGTCCACGCTGGCCTTGTCCCTGCTGTGCTTGGCCTGGCTGTGCTTGGCCTGGCTGGGGCTGGGGTCTTGGTGGAGGCACGTAGGTAAAGATGCTGTCCAGCTTTTTGATGAACTCGTCCCTGCCGCCCATCAGCGAGATCAGACCGGGGACATCGTGGGGGACGTACCAAGAGTACTGGGAACTCGTGCCTTCAGTAATGTCGCCAGGGCGGATGCCGGCACCGCCACCGCTCCTGTGGGGATCCCAAGGATCGCGCCAATTGCCATTTGTATCTTTAGAGCGCATCCAGCCGATGGAGGCATCGTAGATGTTCTTATAGGCTCCTGCCCTCTTCATGAAGTAGTTGTAGTCCTCGGTCTTGCCCATGGCCTTGGCCATCTGGGCTATGCAGAAGTCGTTGAAGGCGTATTCCAGCGTCTTGGACACGGACTCGTTTTCTTTGTCGAACGGCACGTACCCTATCTTGGCGTAGAGGGCCACACTGTCGTAGTCAGGGTTCATGGCCGTAGTCTTTATGGCTTGATAGGCCCTCTCGGCATCGAACCCCTTTAGGCCCTTCAGATACGCGTCAACTATGGGGGGGACGGCGTGGTAGCCGATCATGCACCAGGTTTCCATGCCGTCCAGTTCCCAGATGGGCAGCAGCTTGTCCACGCTCTGGTCGTAATGGATCAGCATGGAGTTGATCATGTCCACGTTGCGCTTGGGCTGAATCAAGTTAAAGAGCGGGTGCAGGGCGCGGTACGTGTCCCACAGCGAGAATACCGAATACCTAGTGAAGTCGGCTTTGTGGACGTTGAAGTCGTACCCGCGGTACTCGCCGTTGACGTCCTGATAGATGTTCGGCGTCAAAAGGGCGTGATACAGCGCGGTATAGTAGGTCTCCTTTTCTGCCTGCGTGCCTTCCACTTCGGCCACTTGGAGTTCCTTCTCCCACTTGGCTTGGGTCTCGGCCACTATCTTTTCAAAGTCCCAGTGCGGTATCTCGGCGTCCAAGTTCATCAGGGCGTTTTTGGCGCTAACGGCCGAGATCCCGATTTTCACCTGTATGACTTCATCTTTTTTGGTCTTGTACTTCGCCAGAAATTGGAGGTTCGGGCCAGAAGCCTCGTTGCGGCTGCGGAAGCGGTACGTGTTGTAAATGTGCGGCTGTCCATTCGACATGATCACATGATCGTCGAAGGGCCTTGAATACTTAGCCGTGAAGTATATGTAGCGCTCCTTGGCCCAGCCACTGAGTAGATGGAACCCCGTCACGGTCTGCTTGTCCTCGACCCGCACGTGAGACCAGACAACCTTGGGCCTGCCTGCGCCGTCTAGGTTGTGGTGCAAGTCGGTCATGATGGACGCCTGGTCGTTCTCGGGAAAAGTGAAGCGCATGATGCCAGAACGGTCGGCGGCGGTCAATTCAACATTGACGCCATTCTCCAGTTTCACCTTGTAATAGCCGCAGAGGGCCGTTTCGTCTTCTTTGGAGAACCTCTGGCGATAGCCCGGGTCGGGTTCCGCCCTAGTGCCAGGGACTAGCTTTGGCTCCCCTAGCTGCGGCATGAACAGGAAATCCCCCAAATCGGGGATTCCCGTGCCGCTCAGGTGCGTGCAGCTAAAACCCATGATGGATGTGTCGGTGTATTTGTAGCCCGACGCAGTGCCATGCAGGGTGTTTTCCGTGTCTGGGCTAAACTGCACCATGCCGAAGGGCGTCTGCGGACCAGGGTAAGTATTGCCATCGTCCTGTGTCCCCACAAAGGGCTTTACGTAGTCAACGATCCTGACAGCCTTTTGGCTGGAATTTGCCTTTGCCGTTGACTTTGGGGTTTCTTTTGCAGCCCCAAAAAGCGGAAGCCCCAAAAGGCCAAAGGACAGCAGAAGCGGGATGGTTTGGAATTTCATTCGATATCTCCCAAGATGCACCCAACGGTCAAAGGAAGACCAACTTCCCAACTGGCTCCGCCGGGCGCGGTTTTAGAAATGGGGGCCTAAGCCCCCTGTTGATTGACGATTGCTGATTTTATTGATGATTTTAGGCGGCGCGACCCATTGGCTCAGCCGCCAAAATGCCTAAATGCTCAGATGCGGTATACCGCGCTAACCATGAAGTATGCAGGGCGGCTGGGGTTGAAGCCCGGGATGTACCTGCTGCCCGGGATGGTGTTGGGTATGGTGGTGGGGGGGTCTGTCTGGAACGGATTTCCAGTCCCATAGTTGTACGTCCCGGTATTGCGAAGCGTACGCCACTCGGTCTGAGTGAAGGTCAAGTTGGCGCTCCATCTATCGGTTATCTTGTAGCCAACGCCCAGTCGCCAGCCGAACTTGGTACCCGTCTCGCCCTGCGCGGGCAGCCTGTTATTGTGGACCTGGTCAACGTTCCAAGAGATGAACGTGGGGCCGGTGGTCAGCGACAAGGGTAGTTTACCAAAAGGCGTAAAGACAACGTCAAAGCCCACGTACATGCCGACGAGGTCGTACAGCATGGGATGTTCCTCTGTGGGATCCTTCGAGAGCAACCTAGCCATGCCGAAATTGGGGCGTATCTCAACATTGTTTGTTTTGGGCAAGATGAACTTCGTACCCAGCTCGACATTGTAGGCCCCCAAGCCACCCCATGTCGTCTGCGTCATGTCGTGGGCATGGCCTTGGGCGAAGCAGAAGCCCATGGCTATGTAAGGCTTGAACCAGCCCTCCTCTTGGGCGACCAGCGCCGTGGAAGAGGCCAGAAGCATAGCAGTCAGTAATCGTGTAATTTTCATGTTTTACTCCTCCTCTTAGAACCTGAAGCCTGTTTGGACGCTGACAGAGCGCCCGCCCATGCGGGTTATGTAAGAACTGTTGACGTTGCCGGCGTTTTTCCAGACGCCTTGGTAGGGGTCGCTGGGTGTTCTGTCAGGGGTCACCCCATTGCCTGACAAGTATGAGTCTATGCGCTGGCCGCTGGCGCCACTAGGACTGAATGCGCCTGAAGCAATGCCCCTGTGGTTGAAAGGATTGCTCACGTTTATGGTCGCAAACCACCTGAGCTTCATGGCCAGTGTCAGCTCGAGATTGTAGCGCATGCTCAGGTTCCAACTGTCATTTCCGCTAGTAAAATAGGTACCCAAGGTATATTCTCGTGGACCAACGTTGTTCCAGCCGCTGGGGATGGTTTCCGAACCGGGCACGTTGCCGCCGTTGGGGCTGGCGATAAATTCAGGATAGTCCCCGTTCATAAAACCACGGGAGTAAAAATAGCCGTCTGAGCGGAAAGAGGCAGACCGGTACTGCCCATTGAAGGAGAGGGACTGTTGGACGCCGCGCCCCGACGAGAAATCAAAGAGCATGAACCATTTAAAGAAATGTTCTGGCTCAATCGGCGCCACGGGGGCCCAAACATCGCGGCCACCTGGCACCGTCTTGTCCCACCACCAATCCATGCTCATGCTTATGTTGCTAAAGTTGTCGGCCCTGGGAGATTCGGTTCGGCTGGGATAATTGCTCATAAGCCTAGAGTAGGTGTAGCTGCCGCCAAAACTCACGCGCTTGTTGAATGGGATGTCCCATTCAAATTCAACGCTGTTTAGGCTCCTTTCATACCCATTGCCATTTTTCAGGACGCGCCGCACAACTTTTTGCGAAGTGCCATTTGAATAATTCAGGTCATAGATGTCGCCCGGGTACCAGTCAAATTCGTTTTCCCAGTTCCTGTTAATGTAAGTCAATTTCCAGAAACCACCCCTGTTTAGGTTGCGGCGGTACCCCAAGGCTATCTCAGTTGATATCGGCGTTTTGAAGTCTTTGTCAACTACGGCCCTGCCCAAGGGGTTTTCCACGATCTGGTATATGAAGCCGTAATTAGCGGGGTCCATGAGTTCTTCCATGGTCACGAGATATGGTGTCGCTGTACCTTGGTTCCAGTACCTTTCCTTTCTGTCCGACAAATACTGGACTGCCAAACCGCCGTAAGTGCCCCCAGGCTGCGCACTGTGGTACTGCGCCCAAGAGACTGATGCGACTCGACTCTGGTCGCCCTTGATGTCGTACTTGTACTCAAACCTCAGTGTTGGCTGTATGTATTTGTGGTACGTCGCAGAACTGTCGAACGATCTGAAATTGTCGATGCGAAGGCCGGCCAAAACGCTGTGGTGGTCATTGATGGACCACATGTCGTTTAGGTAGTACGAAACCGTTTCACTGTGGATTCGGCCCATAACGCCGCCATAGCGCTCTGTCATCCTTGGCAGCCAGTTGGTGCCACTCCCTCCCGTATCAGTCCAACCAAACCAATTATTATTGGTGATATTGCCATTGGCATCGCGAAGCAAAATATAACTGTCCTTCATGTTATATTGTGTAAGGCTGTAGGGGTCAACGTCGCTCAACTTAGCCATAGGGACATTAAAGACAATGAACTTGCCCGCGTACGTTGACGGCGGAGCAGCAAAGCCAGGACCCAATGGGTTGTAAATATCCGCAGCCGACAGGTTCTTGGCTATACGGCCCATAGCATTGAAACGGAACTCCTTGCCGCCGGTGTGCTTCTGGGTGTAGTTCTCATCGCTCGACGCGCCAAGGTCTATGGTGTGCTGACCATGCTTAGTGACCAGAATATGCTGATAGTTGACCCTCCAAGACGTGTTACCGATCTTGTCGCCAGGGCTGTAGTCATAGGCGTTGATCCTTTGGAAGCGGGTGCCACTGGCATAGTTATAAAGGTCACCAGTTTGCCAACCATCATTATACAAGAACGCGTTGTTGGTGGCGGCTGCGCCTACATACCCATTCGCTAAGTAATAGCGGGGGTCGTTGGTGCTGCCTATCGCTCCGCCTATCTGGCTGGCGTAGTAGGCGTTATTGCCCAGTGCTGCCAAAGGCACTCTGGAGGCTATGGTATAGCTTATGACTGGAAAGGTTTGGCCCTGAGGGTTGCCCATCACATAGCCATTCCTGTTTTTGCCATAGCTGGCGTCCAACACGCCCGAAGACCCAATGATGCCCTTATATGCCACGTTCCACCCGGTGGCCTCGATCTTCAGGATCTGCCAGTCAGCCAATTCGTGGGTCCGCGTGGGATAGTTCGGCACGCCCTTGGCGTCGTTGCCTTTGTCCTCTGTATAGCTCCATTCCAACTGGTGGTTGGGCGTCACTTGGAAGAACAGAGCGTACTGGTTGTAAGTGCTCCTCACTATTTCAGACCACCCCGAAGTCCACGTATTGAACTCGTACATTTCAGGGTTTCTGATTACGTCGCCATTTGCTGCCTTGTAATACGTGCCGGCCCTGTTGTTGGGATATAGCCGACCGTCCATGTTGCTCCATGGACTGCCATCAGAATCATTGCTAGACCATGAATTGACAAAGTAATTCGGGCGGACATCGGAGGGATTAAGCTTCCCGCCATAGGCAAAGGTGATGTGATCCTTCCAGATGGGGCCCTTGAGAGTCACCTCGTAGTTCCTATTCAGCGCGTCAGACGAACTGAGCGTAGTCGTGGACGGTACTTGGCCACCCGGCATGTTCATGTCGCGGTAGCCATAACCACCGTTGGTGGATCTTGCCTGCACGGTTGACCAATAGGAGCGGCTCAGCGTTGCCAGCCTTATGGTGCCCGAAAATGTGTTGGTACCCTTGGACGTGACTATCGAAATGATGCCGCCGTCACTGTTGCCATACCTAGCGTTGAGGGGCGACTGAATCAGGGAGACAGACTCCATCAGGTCGTCCATTGTGTATTCGTAGGTGTTGTAGCCGCCCCAGACCTCTGTGACTGTCATGCCGTCCATCAGCGTCTTGGTCCCGTGTCCCGTGCCGCCTCGGATGTGTACGTTGCCTTGCTCAAATGCGCCCTGCATCATGCCAGCGGCCAGTGAGTAAACCCCGTTCAATCCTCTGCCGACGGTTTTTTCCAGAAAATCGGCACTGAATGAGGTCTGCACTATGGTGTCTGTCTTGTCAATCTGCGCCACTTCGGCGTTAATTTCTATGGTGGCTTCCTGCGCGCCTATTGCCGTCAGGCTGATGCTGGCATTAGCTGTTGACCCGGCTATGATGCGCATAGTCTGCTTGCGCGTAATGTAGTTGTTGAGGATATAGGTGATGGTGTATTCACCGTTGGGCAACAGGGGCACGCGGAAGATGCCCCTGGAGTCCGTGGCTGTTGAGCGCACGCCCAGCAACGCAGGGGATTCAATCGTCACCCTCACGCCTTGCAGGGGCTGGCCGTCCTGATTTGTCACGGTACCTGTGATAACGGCCGTCGTGTAGTCTTGGGCGTGGAGGCCACCGGCTGCCAGAAGCACCATCAGTGGAGTCAATACAAGATTTCTTCTCATCATATTTAGTGTCTCCTTGAAAATCTGGTTATATCTTCATGGTTAGGGCAAATTCTATGGCAAAGCCCCTAGTGGTGCCAGTCTTTGAGGTTCCAGTCCCCCGCGCATCAACTGGGGGAACAGCGTTGTACTGGTACGTGGACGGCGTGTAGTCCAAGTGCCACATGCCGAAATTCCGCAGGGACAGCTCAAAGCCCAACTCATCGCTGTATCTGTACTTCAGGCCGCCGAAAACCCCAGGGACAATTGAGCCGCCCTCCTGCACAAACGTGCCGCCATCGTATTGACCCGGCGCCGGTGTTTCCGTATTTGGCGTGAAGTTGAAGTAGTAGTTGACTTCGCTGCGGACTTTGTGCCTGTCAACGCCTAAGCCGGCGAACCAATTGAACCCTGGGACTAGGCTACTGAGCATCGGTGCCGAATAGCCCAAGCGCACAGTAAAGCCATTGCCGTACTCTTTGCGGTTGTCAAAAGAGTACCGGGGCGTCAGTTTCCAAGGGTTTTCGCCCCATGGGTAGATGTCATGGTGCCTGCCAGGGACGTACTCCCAACCCAGTTCACAGAAGACAGCCCCTCCAATGTTGGGCATATCCCGCTGGGCCTCGGCGGCAAGCGCTATGATTTTGTTGTCGAAGTGCGTCTTCTGAATGTCGCCGGCAGTTAGGCCCAACCTCAATTTCAAGGTGTACGAGTAAGCCGAATCACTGCCCTGGGCATGAAGGCCAGGGACACTCAGCAACGCCGCCAAGAGCATTGGAACGTATGTCTGTTTGTGCATCTTCACTGCTTTACCTCCCTTTAAGGCTTGAAAGAAACCCTGGTTGTCAAGGTTTGCATTGGTTAATGGAACAAATATGGCCGCCCCTTGGCCACGAGGACACAAGGGGGAGTCATGGCAACACCAAATGCTGCGTGGGCAACCTGCTTGGCAAAACGAGCGCGGACTGGCTCAGACAGATCACATACCGCGTTTCCGCCGTGCAACGGCGGAAACGGATTGGTTTGTCTGAAGCGGACTGGGCGGGGAGAATGCCTAAAACATTGGGCGCAGCGGCCACCTAGTCCTGACATTGCAGACAGATCGCTCCGTGAACTTGCGTGGAATCCGTGGACTTGGAGCCTTTCATCGCCCCCCGCCTAGTTCAAGCGAGCCTCAATGGTTCCCAAATAGTCCCAAGATGGGCGGAAAACCTCTAGGTTAGGGGCTTTGCGGCAGCCTTGCCTTTTCTGGCACTGGGAGCGTGGCCTCAGTTTCGTCTGTGATCTCTGGTCACACGTTACTCATTAGCACTCTGTCAAACTAATGTCCATATAAATCAGCAAGTTGTACAATCCAAAAAAAGTTCCACCATTTTTGAAAAAAATATGTAAAAAAAAAGTTGATCGTGTTACCTTTTAGTAACCCTTGGAAAGGCAGTATGTCCACCCGAGCAAAACAATCCGCCAGTATGTTTCCGCCGTTGCACGGCGAAAACACATTGAACAGGTTCTGCCGTAGCTTGGCAGCCATGACTTCGCACCAAGCGGCCCGCCAGCCGACGTCAACTATTTTTCGATTGAATTAGGTAATATCGTGTCCTATTACCAGTGCGATAAATGCCAGAAGCAAAGCCGCATGTAGCAGGGGTTTTCATCTTGGAACTTGTAACTTGTACCTGATATTACTGCGGCTCAAGTGTCAGCGTCCTGGGGCGCATGTATTCCCCGCCGCTGGACTTGCCCCTTAGCCTGATGACATGGTCGCCCGCAGAAAGAGCTATGGCCCCCCCTGATGGAGATATGCTGCCAGGGGCGTTGACTGGCGCGGATGGGTAGGCCATGTCGTAGCTTGCGCCGTCTATCTCCAGCGTGACGACCCCTGCGCTGTCCGAGCCATTGTACCCAAGGGAAAATTTGAACTCGCACTTTTCGCGCAGGCTCACGTTCCACGTCATGTACTGCTCTGTGCTGATCCAGTCGGACAGGTAGTTGTTGTTCACCTTGCCGTCGCCCCTAGAAAATTTTCCAGTCAGAATAGCATCGAATGCGTGCAGTTCGTTTTTCGCCTTTGTGTCCAGCAGCCTCTGCGGGTATGCGCTGTAGCCGCCGTTCAATGTGAGGACTATGACTGAGCTGGCGGGGTCTGGACAGGCGGCCGGGACGTCTATACGCATATCTTTGCCCACCTGGGAACAAGTGAGCGCTTGTCCCGTGGAGAGTATCCGTGCGCTTTGCACGTCCGCAACTAAGCTTCCCAGCATCAGCGCACCATCGCTGGGCCACTGGTGGACGTGCAAATAGAGCTTGTCGCCCTTTTTGGTGATGGCGCCCCAGTTGGGGATGGGGATGTCGTTGGTGCGCGTAGTGCCATAGATGGATTCGCCATTTTTGTCCATCCATTCGCCAATGGCGTTGAATATGTTTACGTCCCTAGTGTCCCACTTTCCGCTGCCCATTGGCCCGACGTTCAAAAGGACGTTGCCGCCCTTGGAGGCGGCGACGGCCATCAGGCGGATGAAGTGCTCTGGCGGCTTGTGCGAATTGTCGGTGGCGCTATAGCCGTATGAGTTGTTGGTCGTGGGGATGGTCTCCCAGTAATCATTTGGCAGCGGGAATATGAAGGCCGCCCTGTCGCTAAAATTAGCGTAGTCGCCCAGCATGTGGCCATCCCACCTCGCAAGGCGCCCATTGATAACAATATCGGACTTGAACCCGCGGAGCTGGCGGCAGATGGCTATGTTTTGGTACAGCGGCAGCTTGTGGGGCGTGTCGAACCACATGAGGTCTGGGTCGTATTTTTTCACCAGCTCTTCGATCTGCTTTAGGGATTTTGAATTCACGTAGTAGTCCGCTTTGGGCAAAAAGCCCCTGTAAATGTCATCGTTCCACCACTTCTCCGTCCCAAGTTTCAAATCGCCGCCCGGGTTCTTCCCGATGCCAAATCCATTGACGCTCCGAAAGTCGTCCCAGTCGTTGCCTGGCGCAAAGGGATGCTCCCAGTCAAAGGCGTGGGAATAGTAAAAGCCGAACTTGATGCCGTACTTTTTGGCTGCCGCCCGCAGCTCCGCCATCGGGTCTCGGCTTTTGTCAAATGAAGTCATCCGCATGTCGTAGGTGGGGCAGGCGGCGTCGTAGGAAGGGTAGCCAGGTTCGGGCCTATAGGCGTCGGAGTGCCACATCGCAAAGCCATCGTGGTGCTTTGACGTGATGACAAAGTACTTCATGCCAGTCTTGGCGACCTGGCGCATCCACTCGTCCGCGTCAAACTCGGCGGGGTCAAACAGTTTGACAACCTTGTCTTTGTATTCGGCCACTGGAATCTTTGCCATCCGCATTATGTGCTCGGCGTAGCCGCTGTATGGCCTGCCGCCCCACTTGCTCTCCAGCGTGGAATATGGCCCCCAGTGGACAAAGCAGCCGAACTTTGCCTCATTGTACCAGTTCATCCGCTCATGCAGTGTCTTTTGCGACTCTTTCCACCAGCCGTTCAGGGCATCAATGGCGGCATCGTAGTCCTCCCGCAGATCCATGCTGCCGGGCTGCAGGCCCTGCTCGCCGCCATGATCTGCCAGTTTATTCACATTGCCCACGCCGACCTTGGCCTTGCTGCACCCGGACAGTGCGAGTGCCAGCACGGCACTGATCCAGAAAACTTTAGAAATGACTGCCCTCATGGCCCCTCCAAATATTCTTCCATCACTTAATAGTGGCACCATTGAACAGACTATGGCGACAATTGAATGCAGACTGACACTATTTTATTATATGCGGGCGGCGAAGATCCGCCGCCCGCATAATTGCCGCTAACAGGCGTTAAAAGCTGTAGCTCGCCTTAATTGTAAAGTAGGCGGGAATGCTGGGGTTGAATCCTTCCACAAATGGCAGTGTGTTTGAGCTTCGCCATGGAGCTATTGTGTAGGTCAGATCAACGCGCAGGTCGCGCATGACATCATAGCCCACCCCAACGCGCCAGCCAAATTTGGTGCTTCTGCTTCCTTGCCTCGGATCAAGTGGGAAAGCATTGACCAGCTCAACGCTCCACGCGTGGAATGAGGGTCCCACCGTAATCGTCACTGGCAGCTTGAAAGGCGTATAGACAGCATCGAAGCCGAAGTATATGCCAAGGAGGTCATAGACCTTCCTACCCTCCATAGGGTCACCCAGAATCCTAGCATAGCCAAGATTGGGGCGGATCTGTAGCGGTACGTCAGGGTGCTTGAATTGCAAGCCCGCTTCGGCAGCAAAGGCACCAATGCCCCCCCAAGTGGTCTGGGTCATGTCGTGTGCGTGTCCATGCGCTAGGTTATAGCCAAAGGCCACGTATGGCTTGAGCAGCGGCTCAGGGTCTTGGGCGCGCAGTATAGGCGCGGCCGAAACTAGCAGAGCACCGGTGAAAAATTGGATCATCTTTGTTTTCATGTTTCGCTCCATTCTTTAAAACCTAAGACCAGTTTGCAAACTGAATGACCTGCCGCTCTGGTAAGACCTATATTGACCTTCAACATTGCTATTGGTAAACCAAACGCCCTTATAGTAATCGTTTGCGCGATTAACAACGCCATTCGGCCCCATGATGTCAACCAAATAGTTGGTGCCTCCACCTGGCCCCCCAGGGCCGAACCATGCGTTTATCCCTCTATGATTGAAAGGATTTGTCATATCCATGGTCACAAACCAAGAGAGCCTGCGCACCAGCGGCATTTCAAAGTGGTAGCGCATGGTGAGACCCCAAGTGTCGTCGTTCAGGCGCTGGTTAAACGGAATGCCTCTGCTGTTGCTATTAAAACCACCGGGTACAGAACTCGGGCTGCCATAATCTACAAGTCCGGAAAGCCATGGCAAAGTTGCAGAATTCGGATAACCAGCGACCCAAGTCCAAGAATCAAATGCCACATCGCCGCCAGTGTACCATCCGCGCAGCGCAATGCTGGATCTGGCCTTGCCTGTGGACAGATCGTATGTCAAATAGAATCCGGTATCGTGTTCAGGCCCTTGGTTGTAAATTGGAGCCCATGTTTCTCGAGGCCAGAATTTGTCCCAGTATTCGTACCAGTTCACGTTGCTGTTCCAGTTAGTTAGACCCCTGGCTTCATTTCGACCCGATGCGTATTGGGTTAAATTGTGCATGAGTCGGGCATAGGTGTAGTTGCCCCCAAAGGTGAGGCGCTTGGTGAGGGGCAGGTTCCACTCCAACTCGAAAGCCTTGTAAGTTTTTTCAAACGCATCAGTATTTTTGAGGGTTCGCATGAGCTGCTTTTGGCCGTTAATGATGTTTACATCCGTACCCGCTGCGTCTGGGAGTATCTCAAATAGGTCTATCCATGTCCTGTACACAAAGGATGCCTTCCAAGAGCCGCCGTTCCTAAAATTGCGGGTAAAACCGATTGCAAACTCTGTGCTGGTTGGCGCTTTAAAGTCCGGATCCAATTTGGCACCGGCAGTGGCGGCCAAGGCAGTGCTGTACATATGAGTATAGTTGTTCTCGTCAAGCACTTGATCCTTTGTCACAAGGTAGGGCTTGCCGTCCTGCCTAGCTCCAGAAATCGCGGCACCTGTCCAATAGTAATCACTATAGTTGGGCAAGCGCAGAGAGCCTAAAGTGGCCTGGAATTGTGAAATCTGGTTCTGGTTGTGGAACTGAGCCAGAGACACGTTCACCAAGCGGCTTTGGTCGCCCAAGATGTCCCACTTGTACTCAGACCTGAAAGTTGGCTTGCTGTAAGAGTGGACATTGCTGTTTGCCGAGTCCCACAGAGTGAAATTGTCAAAGCGGACGCCCAGCATGAGGCTGTGGTGGTCGTTGATTGACCACATGTCGTTCAAATAGAACGACTGCATTGTTACGCCAAATTCGCCCGACTCCGGGCCAAAGCGTTTTCTCATGCGCGGGTAAATATTGCTGGCTATCCTTCCACCAGTCAAGACATTAGCATCTGGATTGGGCAATAAATCAGGCCTGTTCGCCGCCCAATAGGCAGCCCCAACTGGGTCTATGTCTCTGTACGTTGCCGCAGGGACATTGAAGACGATGAACTTGCCCGCGTATCTGCTTGCATTGGCAATGGCGTTCGGATTGTTGGGGTTATAAACGTCCCAAGGGTTCGCGCCTAAATTCATGGCAATCTGGCCGGTGTTATAAAACACGTATGGGGCGGCCTCCCACCCCGAATCGGAATTCGGCGTACGGTATGACTTGTTGTTGCTCATCCCAACATCAATAATGTGGGAACCCATCGTAGTATTTAGCATGTGCTGATAGTTCAACGCGAAAGCGTCGTTGCCGCCAGACGAAGCAACGTCCGCACCGTTATAATCAATCGTATAGCTGGAAACACTCCCGCGGGTCGGATTGACTTGGTTATCTATGTACCCATTTACCCAATAATTGCTGGCAGCATAATCGTCGTATTTGCCGTTTATGGGTACATATGAGGGTATCTGGTAGAGATAGATCGGCTTGCCGCCGTTTCTACCATCATCAGACTCATTAAAAGTCTTTCCATACGAAACATCCAAAATGCCGTTGCTGCCGATGAGGCCTTTGTAGGCCGCGCTCCAATTTCGCTTTAACGTGATTTGGATATTCTTGGGATCCATGTCAATCAAGGGAGGCGCACCATAGCGATTGGACAAACTACGTAAGTATTGATTGTAGTTGTACTCAAGTTGGTGGTTGGGCGTTATTTGGGCAAAGACAGTGAAGTGGTTGCGCTCAATGTAGTCCTCGGTGTACCAAGTGCTGCTGGGATCGTTCGGGACGGTAGCGCTATACAATTCGCTCCTTCGGACTATGTCACCCGTTGCTGGGTCTTGAAAATATACGCCCACTGCATTCTCTGGCCTAGGGGTTGGGTTAGACCAGTTCCCCCATCTCGTGGTGGTGGTGTAAACCGTGGGTGTGAGCTCGGCACCATAGGCAAAGGTCAGGTGGTCTTTCCAAAGTGGGCCTTGCAGTGAAATCTCATAATTTTTTGTAAGGTTGTCTGTGGAGGGAGTAACAGAACCCAGCGGCCTTGTGCCTCGGTATGGATAGCCGACATCCCTAGTGTTCCAGAAAGGAGCGCTCAAACGAACCCTGAAAGTGCCCTTAAAATCATTGCTGCCCCTTGAAGTAACTACGGACATCAAGCCGCCATCGCTGTTTCCGTGCCTAGCGTTGAGGGGGGACAACATGACCGCGACTGACTCGATGAGATCCTGAAGCGGCAAGATGGCGCCCGACGTCGAGTGAGTATAGCCGCCATACATGTCTGTATTGTTCAGACCGTTGACAAGCACTTTGAGCGAACGAAACTGACCGCCGCGGATGGTTACCTCGCCCACCATCATTTCACCGGTGGACCCGCGCACAGAAAGACTGGGGACAAGGTCTCTCATGCTGATCCAGTCGTTGTTATTCATCAAAGGTGCCAGAAAATCCTTGGACAATACAGTCTGGACAACAGTGTCCGTCTTATCTACTTGGGCCTGTCCGCCAGTAATTTCAACCGTCTCTTCCAGCACGTCAATTTTCGTCAGTCTGACGTTGGCGTTTCCCACTTGGCCAGCCACAAGGCGCGTCGTCAACTTGCGTGTGACGTAGCCATCGAGTACGTATGTAACGGTGTATTCGCCGCCAGGCAGCAGGGACGTGCGGAACTGGCCGTTGGCATCTGTCACTGCATTGCGGGGCCCCAGCAACGCGGAAGACTGGATAGTCACCCTAACGCCCTGCAAGGGCGCGCCGTCCTGTGTCGTCACTCTGCCCGCCATGACGGCCGAGGACACGTCTTGGGCAGATGCCGTGCCTCCGGCTGCGATGATCGCTATCAACGATGTTAGCAAAAGATCTTTGCGCATAATATCATCTCCTCAATATCAATTAAAGTTTCACGGCAATGGCGAATTCCAAGGCCCAGCCCCTAGTGCTGCCCTCTTCCAGCTTTCCTGCATCGCGCCCCACATACGTTCCAGGCGGGTACCCCAAATAGGCGCCTGGCGTGAAGTCCCAGTGCTTCATGCCGAAATTGCGTAGGCCCAGCTCAAAGTTAAAGTCATCGGTGATGCGGTACTTCAGGCCGGCAAAGACGCCGATGCTTACATCCGCGCCATTCTCGGTGAAGGCTCCGCTCCCCGCGTTGTGCAATGGGGGTACTGGTGTTGTGGTGTTCGGGGGGTAGGCGGACGAATCGCGAAGTGTCCACTTGAACTCGCTGGAGACCTTGTGCCTGTCTATGCCCAGACCAGCGAACCACTCCATCTTCTTTGTCACGTCGCTGACACAAGCAGGGCCGAATGATGGCATGGGAGCGTAATAGCTGGCCCTGAACGTCCAGCCCTGCCCCCACTCCTTGCGGTCGTCGTAGGACCAGAATGGGTCTAGGCCCAAGCCCCCGCTGACTCCGTGGTCGGGCACCATGACATCGTGGTGGCGGCCAGGGACATACTCAAAACCTAACTCTGCGGCCACTGCCCCGCCGAACATGTCCTTCTTGACCTCTAGGCCAAAGGCTATGATCTTGTTGTCATAGTGCGCCTTTTGGATGTCGCCGGCGGTCAGACCGAAGCGTATCTTTGAGGAAAAAGAGTATGGGAAATTACTCTCCTGCGCCTGTAGGCTTGGCGCACCGGCAAGGGTACATAGCAGCGCAACCGCTGCCCCAGCGCGGAAAATTCCGTGGGCTTTCATTAAAGCACCTCCTGTAAAGGATGAAAAGAACATGTTTTTTTGGCTCCCGCCGCTATAGAGCGGGAAGCAAGTTGGAAGGAAGGCTTGGCTGGGTGTTGGAGCGGCGAACTGTCCGCAGCCGACAATCTGGCGCAAAAGGAAAAGTGTGCGCTACTGGAAAAAGTCGTCTGTATGCGGCATTCGAGCCGCCGGACTGTTGCGCTCCCGTTTCCGCCGTGGGGCGGCGGAAACACATCGTTGGCCCAAAGTGGGCACGGGGTCACAAATGTTGGAATCATCGGACGATGAGGCTGTCCGTTTCGATTTGGTGGGAATATTTGCCTCGTGAACCTGCGTGGAATCCGTGGACACGAAGCCTAGATTGTTATCCTTCGCCCAGTTCAAGCGAGGTTCAGCGGATTTCCATTATTCTAAGTCGGGCGAGAAAACGGCGGTCCTGCAATGCTAGGGCAGTTCCCAAGCTTTTTCTGGTGCCAGGCGTGTGTTCTTCGCTTCGTGTGATCTTTGGTCACACAGCGGTCTTTAGTGCTGTGCCTATAACATATTTGTAAATCAACAAGTTGCGACATTCAAAAAAGTTCCTACATTTTTGAAAAAATCCGAAAAAAGTATGTAAAAAAGATAATAATTGTGTTACACATTTAGTAACCTTTTGAGGGGCCGCATGTCCGTCCGCTCTAGACAATCCGCCATTTGGTTTCCGCCGCCCCACGGCGAAAACGATGGGAGCGTACCACCCGCCACCACAAGCCAAGCTATATCATCAAATGCTGGAATTTTCACTTCATAAAACGGAGGTAAAACCGTGAAGAAACTTAATCACACACGCATCACGCTCCTTCTGCTGCTGGGAGCATTGGGGGCTTCCGGCCTTTCGGCGCAGGAGGGTTCTTTCCCGTTATCTTTTTCCTCAAAGATACGCTTCGGTCTGACCGCCGGCGACATCCAAAAGGCGCACTATGACAACAAGATCATAGCCTTTGGCCTAGAGGTCAAAAAGGATATGTTCGGCGGGGCTGTGGCCGCAGAGCTGGCTTTCGAGTACGTCCCTGGCCGCCACCACGACGTCATGGTGCCCGACCACGGAGTCAGCGGCGGCTTGGGCCTAGACCCATATTGGTCCTACGACGACCGCAAGGAGTGGGGGCAGGGCTGGACGTTCAGGGCCAGCTACTACGCCCCCATGCCATCATTCGGCCCTGCTTGTGTCAGCGACGTGACAAAGAAGTTGGAGTGGTTCGCTGGTCTGGGCATAGACAGGCACAAGGTTTCCAGCGAGTTCAAGTGGACCCTTCGCAATTCGTCCGCATACCCGCCAAATAACGCGTCGCCTACGCCCCCATTGCACAATGCAGGGGCTGGCGCCTTCACTGAGAATGGCTCGAATGTGAGCATCGGCGTCTTTGCCGGCCTGAAGTACAGCATCACCGATGACTTTAACTTTGAATTGGGCCTACGCAATTTCGGCATGAAGCACTGGGACTTCACTCCTGGAGCCTATTTGGGGTACCCGCCGGGAACGTATGTAGGGCGTGACGCTGGAAAGCTGGAAGAGGGCAGCACCAGGGGTTGGGCCTTGGAATTCGCCATTGCCGTGAAACTTTAATGGATTATTGAGGAGATGACATTATGCGCAAAGATCTTTTACTAACATCGTTGATAGCGATCATCGCAGCCGGAGGCGCGGCATCCGCCCAAGATGTTTCGACGGCCGTCATGTCTGGCAGAGTGACATCACAGGACGGAACTCCCCTTCAGGGCGTGAGGGTGCGTATCGAATCACCCGCGCTGCTGGGGCCTCGCAACGCAGTGACGGATGCCAACGGCCAGTTCCGCACGTCCGTGCTGCCTGGCGGCGAATACACCGTCACCTACATACTGGACGGCTACCTCACGCGCAGGCTGACTACGCGCCTTGTGGCTGGCCAAGTGGGTAACGCCAGCGTCAGGCTGACAAAGATGGGAGTGATGGAAGAAACGATTGAAGTCACGGGCGGACAGGCCCAAGTAGATAAGACAGATACAGTTGTTCAAACATCATTGTCCGCCAATTTTCTTTTGCCCCTAATGAGTACCGACGACTGGTACAACATGGGCTCCCTCATCCCGGGCCTCTTTGACGCCCAAAGCTGGGGCGATGGCGGAGTACTCAAGGGCGAGATAAGCATCCGCGGCGGCACGTATCGCTCCACAAAGATGCTGGTCAACGGCCTGAACAATTCGGACATGTATGGCGGCTACGCCCACTGGGGTACCTCGTTGCCCTTGCCCGATCTCATCGAATCCATCTCGGTAATGCAGTCCCCCATCAACGCTAGGCACGGGAACAGTGACGGCGGCCTGATGTCCATAGTCACGTCAAAGGGCACCAATGAATTCAGGGGTACATTTAGGGTTTACTTAGACGACTACTTGTGGGCTACCAGAGACGCAGGCTACCCAACCCGCGGCGACAAAATTTCTGGCACGCCTACCGCACGCGAAGGTGGCTTAAGAAAAGATTTTGAAGTCACACTGCAAGGCCCACTTTGGAAGGATCATTTGACCTTTGCGTATGGGGCAAGACTGAACCCCACGCAATATTCATCTAGGGCGAGGTGGGGCGCTTGGTCCAACCCCACTCCTAGGCCAGAGGATAATGTGGGTGTTTATTATCAAGATCCAACGACTGGCGACATAGTCCGTCGGAGTGAGCTGTACAGCCTGACTTACCCGAATACAGAAAGCAGCATGTGGTATCAACAGAGCTACGATGAGCGCAACCAGTTCACTGTCTTCGCCCAGATAACGCCCAACCACCAACTGGAGTACAACTACCTCCAAGAGAATAATTTCGCCGTTGACAATTATGCGTACATGGTTGATATGGATCCCGAAAACAGCTACACCTTCCGAAAGCAAATTTGGACCATAGCCTATAAGGGGATCATCGGGAATTTTGGCGTTCTGGACATATCTTACGGCAAAAACTCAAATGAGGAAAAGGAAGGCAAACTGGGCGGCAAACCGATCATACTCTACCAGATACCCTCGTACGTGCCCAAAGACGGCAATTACAATAATCCTGCTGCCAGCAATTATTGGGTGAACGGTTACATTGACAACGCAATCAATCCAGAGGGGGATTACGACGGATTTTACATTGATTATAACGGCAACGATGCTCCCGCCGCAGGCGGCAACGACCTGTTTTCACTGAACTATCAGCACATGTTGAGCACCTCGATGGGCAACCACATTTTTGACGTTGGGATGAGCAACAACAAATCCTGGCGGCGACCCAACGCTGGTTCAGGCTCAGCCCAAGCCCCTTACGTGTTCTGGAACACCGGCCAAATTGCAATGAATTTGGGCGCGAACCCTTGGGACGTCTATAACCCCAATAATCCCAACGCCATTGCCAATGCAAGCAAGTATGCGGGCAAGTTCATCGTCTTCAATGTCCCAGTGGCCACGTACAGAGAAATAGACCCAGTTGGCGCGGCCTATTGGGCGGCGAACAGGCCAGACCTGTTGGCTAGCGCAGACGACAAGCTAATTGACACTAGGATAGCCAACGGTCTCTATCCGCGCATGCGAAAACGCTTTGGCCCCGAGTCGGGCGAATTTTTTGTCAATATGCAGTCGTACTACCTGAACGACATGTGGACAATCAATGACCACCACAGTCTGATGCTAGGCGTCCGCTTGGACAACTTCACCCTTGGGGATGCAACCAATAGCAGCATCCACACCTACATGAAGCCCACATTCAGGTCTGAGTACAAGTGGGACATCCTGGGCGACCAGAGCCGCCTAGTGAGCGTGTCCTTGGCCCAGTTCCACAACCAGAACCAAATTTCCGCCTTCCAATCCGTCACGACTTCACAGCGCCTGCCGAATTATTCAAATTATTATTGGACGGGCGCAGCAGTCCAAGGTGCCAGGACGGACGGCAAGCCGTACTTGGTTTCAAAGGCCGACATCATCAACGAGGCCAACTATACTTACAAATACGGTGAGTCTTCCCCTTGGGCTCCAGGCATTTCTGGAAACAGGCTGGATAAGGATTGGAAAGCACCCACTTCGACAGAGTTAGCCATAGGGTATGCCCGCAACTTCAAGAATGGCGGCTCTTGGAAGGCCACCTTTGTTCGCAGGACTTGGAGCGACATATATGACATCCTTCCCGACGGGGCTGCTACCATCAACGGTCAATTACAGCTCATGCGCACACTCAAAAACACAGACGAGTTTGAAAAAACATACACAGGCGTAGAGCTGGAGTGGAACCTGCCCCTCACCAGGCGCTTTACATTTGGAGGCAACTACACGTACGCCCGCTTCATGCACAATCTGTCTGGCTACGCCTCCGGCGAAAATGAGGCTAGGGGCACCTCCAATTGGCAGGATCGGACAAATTGGTACGAATACTGGGATCAATTCTGGGATAGAAATGTGTGGGCGCCAATTTATAACAGGCAGCCAGAACACGTGGCCGGGTTCTATTTGATCTACGACCTGTCAGCAGGCAAGGCCAAGTCCAGCCTAGCGCTGCGCGGCGCATACAGCAGCGGCTCGACAACGTACGATTCGTTTGGTTGGAATGTGGGCTACCCAAATTCTCAGTATCTCCCGTATCTTGCTGGCATAAACGACTACAACTTCAATTCGGCAACTTCGTCAAATAGCGGTATCAGTGCGGCGGGTACCGGACGGAGCATTCCCTTCAACTGGCGCGTGGGCGAAGACAACTGGAGCCTCAACTTACGCTACCACTTTGAAATGCCCTTGATGCGCAAACTCAATTGGTTTGCGACCATGGACATGTCCAACCCCTTTAACCACAGGGGAATAAATGACTGGTTTGGCCCCAGCGGGCCAAGCGGTGGCAACAACTTCTTGGTTGACTTGGTAGGGCCCAACGGTGTCGTTTATACTAAAAACGACTACTACAAAGGCGTCTGGTTCAGCAATGGCAACGCCAGGGGGCTGTACCGCAACTATATGGGCGGCAGGTCGTTCAGATTACAAACTGGTCTTAGGTTTTAAAGGATGGAGCGAAACATGAAAACAAAGATGATCCAACTTCTCACCGGTACCCTGCTAGTTGCAGCCGCACCTATACTGCATGCCCAGGACAGCGAGCCGCTGCTCAAGCCTTACGTGGCTTTTGGCTACAACCTGGCACAGGGACACGCCCACGACATGACACAAACCACCTGGGGGGGCATCGGCGCCTTTTCTGCCGAGATAGGCTTGCAGTTCCAGCACCCAGACGCCCCCCTGCTGATACGCCCCAACCTTGGCTACGCCAAGATACTGGGCGACCCCATAGATGGCAAAAAGACTTATGACCTCTTTGGCATATACTTTGGCTTCGACGCCGTCTATTCGCCGTTCAAATTGCCAGTGAAGATATCAACAGGGCCAGCTTTCCATGCGTGGAGCGTGGAGAGGGTCAATTTCGCCGGCGACCCTAGGCAGGGCGACAGGGGCACCAAGTTGGGCTGGCGCTTCGGCGTTGGCTACGATGTAATGCGCGACCTGCGCGTTGACCTGACCTACACCCTAGCCCCGTGGCGATCCACAAGCAAGCTGCCCTTCACGGAGGGGTTCAACCCCGGCCTCCCCACATACTTTACTGTTAAGGCCAGCTACAGCTTCTAGCGGCAGCGATGCCAGTTCTGCGGGTGGCGGATCCCCGCCGCTCGCAGTGGCATTGAATAATATCGAGCCTCTTGCAAAACTCTTTGCGTCCATCGAAGTCGCTAGGGGTCTGGGGAAGACGCCTTAGTGCGATGAGCGTTTGAGGCTGCGGGGCAGCCTCAAATGCCAGCAGCACTTGGGCGGCTTAAAGGGGAGGCGGCATCGGACGATGAGGCGCAGCGTTCCATTTCCGCTCCCCGCCTAACGGCGGCTCGCTCCATTTCACTCGCGCCTCCTAGCCCATTCGGGCCTTTGGAGAAGTTCAAGCGGCGAATGACCTCGCCGCGTGTCCATTCGGCGCGATGGAATTGCCGTTCGCCAGCTAGAAAAGATTTGGGAGGGTTTTGCAAGAAGCTCTATTGGTTGCGCAAGAGGCTCAATATTCGTAACCGGCGTGTCTCGACGCGAGGGGTTTATCGTCGCTCTTTTCGCGCAGCCTGTTTGATGCGGAACACTGCCGCGTCGTGCTGGGCCAATTTGCCGGAGTTCAGCATGCGCCCCTGTTTTTGATATTGGGCGCCTACATTCCATAAGTCCTTGACCATGTACTCGCCAGCGGGTGCCATAGCCACGCGGCCATCATAGTTGTGCAGGTCAAAAAGGTCAATGGTCGCAGAGGCGCCAGAGCCGCCTTCCCTGTTGAAAAAACAAATGGCGGCCTCGCCCCTTGCCAGCGGCTTAATTAGCACGTCAATGCCTCCCGCCGTTGAAACGCGCTTGGCCTGAAGCATTATGCCGTCTTGGTTTAGGGCTATGATCTCGCTGTTTTTGATGATGGCGCCTATGGTTGGGTCGTCAAATTTGTCGGGGGGCATTGCGAGGATGAGCGGGGAACTCATCATGGCCCAAAGCGCGAAGTGGGCGCGGTTCTGCGCCGCAGTCAGGCTGCCATTGCCGACTTCCAGCATGTCGGGGTCATTGTACGAGCCAGGCGCTTGGTACTCCCACAACTCAACTGCCCTCCCATAGCACCTTTCACCAACGATGGTTGACCAATTGGCGTTGATGTCGCCGCCTATGCGCCAAGACGAGCCGATGCCTTTGGCCCACGTCCAGGGCTGGGAGCGGCCATGCTCGCAGACGGAAAAAAAGATGGGCTTTGCGCCAGGCGTTTCACTGACAGCCTCTATCAGCGCATTGCCCATGCGGGAATAGCGGATTATCGTGTCGGCAGTCTGGCCTGTGATTGGGTTTCTAAGGGTTATGTCATTCGGGCCTGCTTCTAGCAACACGTCAACGTCCACCCTAGCCATGATCCCAGTCTGGTCTGCGGAGCGGGGGAACCATATTTCATAGTCCAAGCCATTTATCTTTGCCATAGCAAATCTTTGCGCGTCGGACGCGGTTTTTTCATAACCGATTGACAGCGCGTACCTGCCCTTAGATGGAGCGTCTATGGTGAATGTCGCCGTGCCGCTGTTGTTGCCAAGGCCAATGAGCATGCCTTTGGAAATTTTTGCGGAACCCGTGAGCGATGTGGCCTTGTCGGCGGCTGCATAGCGGGTTTCGGCAGCATTTCCGTTTAGCGGGGCGATGCCCATGTATAGGATGGGCGGAGTGTCTGTGGCCCAGCGGCCGCCATAATTGGCGTCTGTGCTTATGTCGGCAACGTGGCACCAGTCGTATTTTAGGTACTCCACGCCCCACTTGGCAAGTGTCAGCGCGTCCAATTTTTCAAAGCCGAGGCTGCCTGGCATGTCCTCGCAGGTAAGCTCGCCAGCCGAACTATAGAGCCCCAGCTTCATGCCAAGCGCGTTTATTTTTTGGACGATGGCTTCCTTGCTGGGAAATGTGCCAGCGTCAAATTGCAAATGTCCATCCTCGGTACGACAAGATGCCTGCCAGCAGTCATCCAAGTTGAGATACGCATATCCGGCGGCCACCAGCCCAGAGTTTTTCATGCCTTGGGCGACTGCCATAATTTTTTGTTCATCAATCAACTGCTTAAAGTAGTTCCAGCTAGACCAGCCCATCTGCGGCTTTAGCTTCCCAGCCGCTTCGTTGGTCTGTTTCTGCATCAGGTCGTCTATCTGTTTTTGGGTCAAGGCAACGCGGGCGGCAGGCGGCGGAACTTTTACTGGCTCTTGGCAATGTGCGGCAAGACACAGCATGGCTGCTGACATTAGTGACATGGCGCGGGCTATTTTCATCGCATTCAGTCCTTAGTTTAGTGGCCGCGAGTAGTTGAGGCTTTGATGATATATAGCGCGGCTCCGTTGGCAGGAATCTGTGGCACGAGTAAAGTTTTGGCCACTCTTTCTGTGCGGCCGCTCCAAACGCCAGTCACTTCGTAGTGCCGCGCCTTGGGAAGTTCAACGCGGCTGTCTTTGCCTCGAATATCGTCAATGTTAATGTTGATCGGCACGGCAGAAGCCGCCGCACCTTTGTTATAGACCAGCAGCGCGACTCTGTTGCCGCTGAGGGGCCTAGCCACTACGTCCACGCCGTTGAGCGCCGAAACCAGCTTGCCTCGGATGCGTGGGCTGTCATTAAGAATGTCCAGCATGTATTCATTGCCAAAGAGGTTAGCGTATTCGCTAAGTTTTTCGGCCCCAGAGTCCAAAATGATCGGCGAAGCCAAGACGCTCCAAATTGACAACTGGGCCTTGATTTCTTCCTCTGTCAGAAACGAATTGATAGGGCCCAAGTCCGTTATGATATTTGTATTTTGGCTGGCTATGGCACTGTCGTAGGCGGCTTTAACCGATGCCATGTCAATCGGGTCGGCGGCAGCCCTAGCCGAGTAAGCAAAAGTGTCCTCGCCATCAATCCAAGCAAGAGAGGCCGCCCTGCCCCAGTCGTTTATTGCAAAGAGGGCATTTGGGCAGTGCCTTTGAAAAAACGTGGCCATATATCTGTAGCGCACTGCCGCGTCTGACTCGCGGCCCGTCACAGGGTTCCGCAATGTAATTGTGTTTGTACCCTCTTTCAGGCCAATTACGCCTGCTGCGCGGGACTCGTTGTGCCACATGCTGCTGCGGGGAAATTCAAAATTGTAGGCTTCATTGTAAACACCAGCGGCCTGGTTGCTGACAACAGCCTGTATGAGGCGCTCACGGCTGGCGTCGCCATTGCGCTGCTTGTTGTACCCAAATGCGATCATGTATTTGCCAGCGTCATCTGCTGGCACTTTAATTGTGAATGTGGCCGCGCCCCCATTGGCGCTCAATCCAGTCAAGCGGTTGCCCGAAATGCTTGCACCGCCACTAAGGATGAAATCTGTCCACGGGGGCCGCGTTTCAAATGCCGTAGCCCCATTTAGCTTGTTGTAGCCGACATAGTTTAAGTTCGGCGTGGCGGTCGGCCAGGCTCCGTCCCCAGCGCCATTTTTGTCTTTCTTGGCATCCGTCACATGGCTGTAGTCAACGCGCACATAATCCACGCCCCACTCGGCAAAGGTGCGGGCATCAAGCGCCTCAAAATGCATGCTCCCAGGCTTTCCGCCGCTTGTCAGGTCGCTGATAGAGGTGTTGAGGCCAACTTTGATGCCATATTCATCTTTCAGCTTTTTCAGCAGCGCGGCGCCGTCACTAAAGAGTCCACTGTCGAAGCGCAACTTGTTGTCAACAGAGCGCTTGGACGACTGCCAGTCGCTAAGGATGATGTAGTTGTACCCTTTGTCTTTGAGCCCCGTTTTCTTGAGGGCTTGGGCCATCTCCAGAATGTCCTTTTCGCTTGCGCCTTTCAGCGACACGCCCATGATTGGCGATTTGGCAAAAACCTTTGGCGCGGCAGCCGCTTGTGGCCGGATAGGTGCTTCCAGGCATGCGGGCCGATTGGCGAAAGGCACTAAAATCATGGCAATGGCGGCAAGCCCTTCAACGGCAATATATCGTGTCATCCACTACTGTCCGGCCAAACAAATTTGGGCGGCCCGAAAGCAATTGTAACGCAAAGCATTTGTCATCGTCAATGCCCTAAACGATATGGAATTACACTTGGGTTTTTCTC
>Ga0268262_10001726_pt1 | contig 26436 bp, 25 predicted proteins | sample TergutNc150P3_FD_190354 | JGI IMG/M metagenome (GOLD analysis project Ga0268262, IMG submission 190354) | Nasutitermes corniger P3 segment gut microbial community from laboratory colony in Florida, USA - Nc150 P3 (SPAdes) (version 2) | ecosystem: Host-associated > Arthropoda: Insects >... | reverse complement strand
CCAGTCTTCCAGCCACATGGCTTTTTCTTCTTCGCTAAACTTCATTTCTTTCCTCCGAAATCAGGTGTTTTCGGAAGTTTATTTCAGTTTTTTATCCAGCGATAGAAGTACTTGTTTTGACGGATACTTTTATTCTAAAAAATCAAAGCAAAACAAAGCTCCGTGCAGTATATAGAGTGTATCAATATTTAGATTGCCCTCGCGTGGGGAAACAAGGCGATTCCAAAAAGTCGTAAAGGGTGGTATATTTTGTTGGAGATAAAGCATGGAAACAACAAAGACAGCCAATCAACCTAGTGCAGAGACTGTGTGGGCGATTTTGCAGGAAGTAGGCAAAAAGCAAGAAGAACTTGCTGAAAGCCAAAAGGAAACTGCACGTCAAATGAAAGAAAACGCCGCACGTCTCGACAAACAGCTTGGGAAACTCGGCAACCGAATGGGCGAAATTGTTGAATATATGGTTGCGCCAAATCTGCGGGAAAAATTCAGGGAATTGGGTCTTAACTTTCCCCAAGTTCATCAGAATTCCAATGTTGCTGATTATGATAACAACATATTCCTTGAAATTGACGCTAAACTGGAAAACGGCGATAAAGTCATGCTTGTCGAAGTAAAAACCAACCTTACTACCAAGGATGTGCAGGATCATATTAAACGCCTTAAAAAAATGCGTATATATGCGGATTTGCACGGGGAAAAGCGTACCTTTTTGGGCTCTGTTGCGGGGGTGGTAATAACAGTCAACGCAAAAGAATATGCGCTGGGAAAGGGATTATATGTTATAGAGCCCTCGGGGGAAACTTTCAATATTATCCCTCCAAACGGTCAACCGAAAGAATGGTAAATAAAATCCGTGTTTTGCCAGAACACGCTCGGTGAACCCTATTCCCCACTCCTTATTCCCTTTTCGCGTTGAATTTCTTCGTCTATTGAAAACCTTCCTGAATAAGGCTACATTAAAACCATGTTAGAAGGTTTATTAAAGCTCCTGTTTGGCTCACAGCACGAAAGGGACCTGAAGGCCCTGCTGCCTGTATTGTATTCGGTAAATGAAAAGGAAAGCTGGGCCGCCGCCCTTCCCGCCGAAGAATTCCCGAAAATGACGCAAAAATTCCGGGAGCGCTACGCGTCCGGCGAAAGCCTGGAAAGCCTTTTGCCCGAAAGCTTTGCCCTTGCGCGCGAGGCCGCCAGGCGGAACCTGGGCGAGCGTCCCTACGACGTGCAGGTGATGGGCTCCATTGTGCTTCACCAGGGAAAAATCGCCGAATTGAAAACCGGCGAGGGCAAAACCCTGATGGTCGTGGCCGCGGCATACCTTAACGCGATACCGGGCAAGGGCGTTCATGTGGTTACCGTCAACGACTACCTTGCGGGCCGTGACGCCGACTGGATGCGGCCCGTGTTCTCTTACCTTGGCCTGACCGTGGGAACCATACTCTCGGACATGGACAACGACCGCCGAAAGGAAAACTACGCCTGCGACATTACCTACGGAACCAACAACGAATTCGGCTTTGACTACCTTCGCGACAATATGTGCCGCGATATGAGGATCCGCGTTCAGAGGGGACACAACTACTGCATAATCGACGAAATTGACTCCATTCTTATTGACGAGGCCAGAACCCCGCTGATTATTTCAGGCGCGGCTGAGGACGACACTTTCAAGTTTGCGGAGGTAAACCGGCTTATCGGCTCCCTCGAGGAAATAAAGAAAAAAGAAAACGGCGATTACCCGGACGAAACCCAGGGCGAGGAAGTGATCGGCGATTACAAGCTTAACGAAAAAAACAAGAACGTGTCTTTTTCAAACAACGGGCTCGCGAAAATAGAGGACCTGCTAAAAAAGCGCGGCTTAATAAAAGGCTCTGTGGTGGATGAGGAAAACTTTGAATACATCCATTACTTTACGCAGGCTTTACGGGCGCACAAGCTTTTCCACATTGACGTTGATTACGTTGTCCAGGAAGGACAGGTTCAGATAGTTGACGAATTCACAGGGCGCATACTCCACGGCAGGCGCTACTCGGACGGGCTACACCAGGCCATCGAAGCGAAAGAGCGGATAAAAATAGCCCAGAGGAACCGGACTCTGGCGACCATCACTTTTCAAAACTTTTTCAGGCTCTATTCAAAAATTTCAGGCGGTACCGGAACGGCGGATACGGAAGCCTCCGAATTCGGCAAGATTTACAATCTTGATGTTGTAGTCATTCCTACAAACCTGCCTGTTGCCCGCGGCGACGAAGACGACGTTATCTACCTTAGCGAAAAAGAAAAGTACAAAGCCCTTTGCGATGAAATAGAAGATGCGCACAAAAAGGGCCAGCCTATTCTTGTAGGGACAGTTTCAATTGAAAAATCTGAAATAATGGACACCCTGCTTACCCGCCGGGGAATCCGCCACGAGGTGCTTAACGCGAAAAACCACGCCAGGGAAGCCGTTATTATCGCCGAGGCGGGTGCTAAGGGCGCGGTAACCATTGCGACTAACATGGCGGGGCGCGGCACTGACATCAAACTTGGCGGCAACCCGGAACACCGCGCCCGCAGGAGAGCAGGCACGGAGGCCGCGCAGAGCGACGCCGCCGAGGCCGCGAAAAAATACGCGGCCATTTTCAAGGAAGAATACGAAAAGTGGAAAAAGGATTACGCCGATGTAAAAGCCGCTGGCGGCCTTTACGTGATTGGCACTGAGAGGCACGAAAGCCGCCGAATCGACAACCAGCTCCGCGGGCGTTCAGGCCGCCAGGGCGATCCCGGCAAGTCCAAATTCTTTATCTCCCTTGACGATGATTTAATGAGGCTATTTGGCGGCGAGAACATAAAGGGCTTTATGTCAAAGGTAGGAATGAGCGACGGGGAGCCCATCTACCACCCCTGGCTTAACAAAAGCATTGAAAAGGCGCAAACGAAAGTCGAGGAAAGGAACTTTGAAATCCGCAAACACCTCCTTGAATACGACGACGTACTAAACCAGCAGAGGAAGTTTATATACGAGCAAAGGGACGCAATTCTGGAAGACACAAACCTGAAAGAAAGGGTTAATACCGCGACTGACGACATGGTTGCTTCTTATCTGGATACTTACAGCGAAACCAGCCGGAAAGATCCCTCAGGCGCTCTGAAAGAGCTTACTGAAACGCTTAAAAATAAATTCAACTACATCCTTAAAACAAGCGCGGAAGAAGTAAAAAACATCGAGGCTTTGGAAAAGCGCATTAGCGCTGAACTCAAGGAAGACATTGAAAACAAAGAGGGGATTATTGGACACGATTACCTTAACTTCTTTATCCGCGAGCAGTACCTGACGATGGTTGACAGAAAATGGCTGGATCACCTTGAAAACATGGAAGCCTTACGGGAAGCGGTGTATTTAAGGAGCTACGCGCAGAAAAATCCCCTTACCGAATACAAGGTTGAAGGCTTCCAAATTTTCGAAACAATGATCGACGATATACGGCAGGAAATCGCTTCCCGCCTCCATTTGATACGGATTCAGCTCGCGGAAAACCGCAGTGAAAACCAGGGGCCCCAGCGGCCTGTCCGTTCACTGGCCACAGTCCAGACCGCTTCCCATAGCAGCATGGGCTCGTTTGGCTCGTCGGCCTTTGGCTCAAAAAACGAAGCCGCCGCATCTTCGGCAATTAATTCCGCAAGAAGCCAGGGGGGCTCTGTTACCGTTATTCGCAATCATCCCAAAGTCGGGAGAAACGACCCCTGCCCTTGCGGCTCCGGCAAGAAGTACAAGCACTGCCATGGGAGCAATTAGAGGCAACCGACAGGTCGTTTTTAACACATTGAAAAAAGTGAAATAACTTGGTAGAATTAAAGTGGTAAGCGCAACAGTGCCTGACATCCGAATTTGAAGGAGGTTTCTTATGATGGATCCGGTCAAAGGAAAGTTGACGTTAGAAAATGGTTCAGTGTACGAGGGCGAGCTGCTCAACGGCATACCCCATGGCAAAGGAAAATTGACCTATAGGGACGGTTCAGTGTATGAAGGCGATCTGGTCAACGGCAAATTTCACGGCAAGGGAAAATTGACATATTATTACGGCGGTACATACGAAGGCGAATGGGCTGACGGCGAACAAAACGGCTTGGGGAAGATGACCTATGTCGACGGCACAGTTGACGAGGGAAGATTTGTGAACAGCGAATTTGCGGGGTAGTAAAAAATTTTTTAGCAGACGTATAAAAATATACAATGAAAAAAATAGCAACCGGTATTTTATTGTTTGGATATATTATTACAGGATTTTTGGATTTATTACTGCAAGGAAAAACATCCTATTCTTCAATAATGGGAATGAATATCAATAGAGTTTATTTCTATACTTTCTTTTTATTGATAATAGGTTGCTGGCTTCTTTATAATAAATGGTTTGTAGGAATAGGTTTTTTATCTTTAGCAACATTCAGTTCTTATTTTATTGAATTTATTATCATACACAATTATTTTGCATCAATATTAATATATATTGGAATAATAATAGACATAATCACCAGACATAAAATAAAATGGCTGGTTCCATTGATTATTGTTGGAATAATACAAGGTATAGCATTTCAAACAAATTGGTTGGGCCATTATTCGGTAGGAACAATGGAATTCTTATCATTATGTATAGGTTCTGTTTTTGTAGTACGGACAATAGAATAAATGAACCGGAGGCGGTTGAAATAAAAAAGGCTTTCAAAAGAACCGGTATCGTTTTTGCGGTTATTATTTTAACGGCAGCTGTATTTGCATACTGGAATGCGCGTGATAAACATCGCGGCTATTCGCTCGATTTGAATATACGGTCGACAGGCGACGCGCCGCTAATGGCAGGATTTGCGGCAGTCACTATTACGCCCGAAATCCCCGACCGCTGGCACGACAACGACAATAACTCCCGGTACGAACCCAATAAAGGCGATACCTATGATGACCTTAACGGCAACGGCAAATTCGACGCTTACTGGATTGCTGGCTTTGGGTACAAGAGAGCCGCCAACGGGGTACACGACGACCTGTGGGCGCGCACTATGGTGATTGACGACGGACGAACGCGCATAGCTGTGGTGTCGGTTGACCTTGTTGGGTTGTTCCATTCGGAAGTGATTGATATTCGCAGGATGCTTGGCGAAGACTCAGGCATCACTTACTTGACGGTTGCGTCCACGCATACGCACGAAGCGCCGGATATGATGGGCATATGGGGCGGTTCGTATATCACAAGCGGCGTGAACAAACAATGGCGCGAATACATCAAGCGGCGTGTCGTACAGTCCGTGATGGAAGCGGTGGGCAATATGCGTCCGGCTATATTGCAGTTCTCGCAGAATTTGACAGACGGCGGTGGCACTGTCGCCGACACCCGCGAGCCGCGCGTATTCGACAGTGGTTTGCGTATCTTGCAAGCCGTTGACGTTGAAGGCGGGCATACGCTCGGTACGCTGATACAATGGTCTAACCATCCTGAAACGCTGTGGGGCGGCAACTTATTGGTTAGTTCTGATTTTCCGCACTACATCCGCGAAGCGGTTGAAAAAGGCGTCTACAACGACGGCTATCTTGTTGAAGAAGGCCTTGGCGGCGTGGCGGTTTACGTCAACGGCGCTATCGGAGGACTCATGACCACAAATCCTTCGTTATGCGTAAAAGACCCATTCGGCGACACCGTTTATTCCCAGCCGTCATTCGACAAAGCCCGCGCTCAGGGCGACACTGTCGGGATGATTATTTTGAGAACCATGCGCGATAAACCGGTTGTTGTGAAAGAAGCCGGTATCAGCCTGCGCGCGAAAACTTTTACAGTGCCGCTTGCGAACACGCTTTTCCGCCTGGGCTCCGTACTTGGAGTTTTGGATACCGGTATGAGCGGCTGGATGAAAAAACGTACCGAAGGGGCGGTATGGAGTATCGGGCCGGCGGAATTTCTTCAGATACCCGGCGAATTGTATCCCGAAATCCTCAACGGCGGAATTGTTGCGTTACCGGGTCGCGATTACGAAACCGCGCCTGTAGAAACCCCGCCTTTGCGGGAATTGATGGGCGGCAGCTTTCGTTTCGCAATCGGTTTGGCAAATGACGAAATAGGATACATCATCCCGAAAAGCCAATGGGATGCCAAAGCGCCTTTCGTGTATAACGGCAAAGCTCATTACGGCGAAGGGAACTCAGCGGGACCAGACACCGCGCCTATCGTATATCGCGAATTAGCGAAATTAATTGAAGAATTGCCGCGCCCGTAGCTGATTTAGTTGTCAACAGGTAATTATACTCATTCTTTTTTTCATTGAATTACAATTAACTACAATTCGCAAAGAAAAAACACAGGACACATTTTATATATTGTTCAGGTAGAGGAGCAATGATATGAGCCTGAGAATAAAATTAACAACGATTATTTTATCGATGATTCTGGTATCCGTCGCGGTTTTATCCGTGTTCACCCTTACCCGGTCCGCAGCTTTGCAGGCTGATACAACCCGCAAGTACACCGGGGAGATGGCAAAACTCGCGGCAAAGGAAGTTCAGCGGCAAATGGAAGTCTTCACGGATTACGGAAACGTACTCGTCCAGATATTCAACAGCTATGAAGATATGGACATGAACAGGCGGCGGGATTCTTATGACGATATCCTGCACAGCCTTATCTCAACGATCGATATTATTACAGGCATCTGGACAGCATGGTTTCCCGGAACCATAGACGATCGGGACGCCCAACTGGGGCAGTATCAAACGTATTTCCATAGAATGAACGGTCCAGTAGTAAGAGAACCCGCCGGCTACGAAGGCTGGCAGGGGCATCTGGCGAGAGTAACCGCAAAAGGACTTTCTTCCACAACAGGGGCAGAGCCTGCTTTACAGGAATTCGCGGACCCCTATTGGGCAAATGTAGCCGGCAAGGGGAAAGTTCCCATCGTTCCCGCTATTTTTACTGTTAAAAATGATTCAGGCAAAATTGTATGCCTGATTGGAATCAACTTTATCAGCACGCTTCAGTCATTAGTAGATGATTTGGGAAAACAAATTTACAACGGCAAGGGAATGGCCGGGGTATACAGCGATAACAGTACGATTATGGCTTATTGGGACAAGGAGAGGGTTGGAGATACTATCAAAACCAACGCCAGGACAAAAGCGCTTTTTGGAAACGACATTGACCGCATAGCCAGCGCGATCTTGCATGGCGGCGAAAACGGCGGAAATGCCATCACACTGGAAAAGTTTTCCCCTGACCTGGAAACAAACGTATACTTTATTTTTCAGCCAATTCGCGTTTCGGGCTTTGAAACAACTCCCTGGTCTCTGCAATTAGGCATCCCCATGAACGAAATTAACAAACCGATAAAGGACATGATGTTTATTGCGATTTTGTTCGCTATTGCGCTTTTGGCAGTAGCGGCGGTTATTACCCTGTTAGTCGCCGGAAAAATTGTTAAACCTATTGTCCACGTAACCAGTACATTAAAGGACATATCCGAAGGCGAAGGCGATCTGACGCGGAGCATTGCCATAAGTTCAAAAGACGAAGTAGGCGACCTTGCCAAATACTTCAACAAGACACTTGAAAAAATCAAAGGCCTGGTTCTTCTCATTAAAAAGCAGGCAGGCGTTTTATCAGGAATTGGCGCTGACCTTTCCAGCAACATGACCGAAACGGCGGCAGCGGTAAACGAAATTAATTCCAACATTCAGAGCATCAAAGGCCGCGTCATAAACCAAAGCGCCAGCGTAACAGAAACCAACGCGACTATGGAACAAGTTGTCGCAAACATCAACAAACTCAACGGCCATGTTGAAAACCAGGGCCGCAATATTTCCCAGGCATCATCCGCCATTGAGCAAATGGTAGCCAATATCAATTCAGTTACCAACACGCTGGTCAGCAACGCCGTCAATGTAAAGGCGCTGCAGGAAGCTTCTGAAATAGGCCGTACAGGTCTATCTGAGGTGGCTCAGGATATTCAGGAAATATCCCGCGAATCCGAAGGTCTTTTGGAGATTAATGCGGTAATGGAAAACATAGCAAGCCAGACCAACCTGCTTTCGATGAATGCCGCTATAGAAGCGGCCCATGCGGGAGAAGCGGGCAAAGGCTTCGCCGTAGTCGCCGATGAAATCCGCAAGCTGGCGGAAAGCTCCGGCGGGCAATCAAAAACGATTGGTACGGTACTGAAAAAGATAGCGGAATCAATCAAAAAAATTACAAACGCCACCGGGAACGTACTAACCAGATTCGAGGCGATTGACTCAAGCGTTAAGACCGTTTCACAGCAGGAAGAAAATATCCGCCACGCGATGGAAGAGCAAAGCGTGGGAAGCAAACAGCTCCTGCAAAGCTCAAGCAGTTTGAATGAAATTACCCAGCAGGTAAAGAGCGGTTCCGGGGAAATGCTTGAGGGCAGCAAGGAAGTAATGAAGGAAAGCCAGAATCTTGAAAAAGTAACGCAGGAAATAACCGACGGCATGAACGAGATGGCCATCGGGGCGGATCAGATGAACATCGCGGTACACCACGTCAGTGAGATAAGCGGCAAAAACAGCGAAGCCATTGACATTTTGTTAAAAGAAGTGTCACGCTTTAAAGTGGAATAATGCACGCGACATTTAATCCAAAAAAGGAGGAATAAAATGTCAGATCAATCAAGGAAAGAAGGTTTACAGCTTATTATCGCCTCAGAAAAAAGCGATATTGAAACCGTAAAATCATTGCTCAAAAAGGATGTCTATATCCACGCGCAGGACAAGGAAGGCAGATGCGCCCTTGTTGCTGCCGCTTACAAGAACCACCTCGAAATTGTCGATTTGTTGATTGCAGCCGGCGCGGATGTCAATATGAAAGACAATACCCTGCAAAGCGCCTATTTGATTTCAACTTCTGACGGGTTTACAGAGTTGCTGAGGAAAACACTTAAAGCCGGAGCTGATGTCCACAGTACAGACAGTTACAATGGAACCGGACTTATTCGCGCTGCCGATCGCGGTCATGTTGAAATAATAAGAGAGCTTTTAAAGACCGATATCCGTGTTAATCATATCAATAAACTGGGGTGGACCGCGTTGCTCGAGGCAATCATATTGGGCGACGGAGGAAAGCGGCATACCGAGGTTGTGCGTCTGTTGGTTGATGCCGGCGCGGATGTTAATTTGCCGGATAAAGACGGAGTGAGTCCGTTGGCACACGCCAAAAACAAGGGCTTTACCGAAATTATTAAAATACTGGAAAATATGTAAATGATGCCAAACTTCAATCTTCAGGAAATATTAACCACCTTTATGGTGTTGTTTGCCGTAATTGATATTACAGGCTCTATCCCTATCCTTATTGATTTCAACAATACGGGAAAAAAGGTACATCCGCTTAAAGCGGCTGTTTTATCGTTCGTTATACTCATCGCATTTCTTTTTGCGGGAGACGCCCTGTTACGATTATTCAATACCGATATAGCTTCATTTGCCGTTGCCGGCGCGTTAGTGCTCTTTGCGCTGGCGATTGAAATGACGTTTAATATAGAAATATTCCGTAATAACAACAATACGTCCGAAGCGGCAACGATAGTTCCGGTGGTGTTTCCTTTGGTGGCTGGACCTGGAGCGCTAACAACCGCATTGTCTCTCCGGGCAGGATATCATGTCGAAAATATTATCGTTGCCATTGTATTGAATATGGCTATTGTTTACATCATATTGCTGAAAGTCAGATTTATCGAACGCTTGATAGGGACAAGTACGATATACATATTAAGGCGGTTTTTGGGCGTAATACTTTTAGCCATGTCCGTAAAATTGTTTATCTCAAACATACGCATATTGCTTTAAAGCAAAATAAAAAACCCTATTTATAGATAGGGATAAACTCCAAAATTGCCTCTGCGCCGTTTTCATCGTAGGTATACAGTTTTAGTTTCCAGTTGTCGAATTCCCAGCGGTACACTCTTTCCAGATGCCGGAAATACTCGTACTCGCTAAAGTTTTCCGGTTCAAACATGGGATTCATGTATGTGCCGGCAATTCTTCGAATTGAAAGAGAGTTATTTACGCCTGCTGTATAGGGAGCAAAATAGATGTTGTCAGCGCCTCTGCCGCGTATGCGGTCTTCTTGAAACCGGATTGAGTAAATCTCCCTTTGCGCATTAGTCCTGTCTATGATGACAGTCGTGGACACGCTTTTTACTTCCGCCAGATTCCAGTCTATGCGCTGGACTCTGCTGAAAGGCACATCGTCAGTTTTTGAAATATCATTGGCTGAATTACCATTGGCGAAAGAGAAGATCGCCGGGAAAAGGAGCAAGGTAATTTTCATTAAGGCCTTTTTCATGTTGGTATTCATATAGTCCTCCGTATAATGAATATAACCAATATCAACACAAAAAGTTTATTTATTTTTTAGCAATATCGAAATCAACTCGTAAAAAGAATAAATCTCTCCCATTCAAGATCGGTGCAGTTTTTCCTTTGCCGCAGTTGAATCATTCATACAATGACCCCTTTCTTTTGCTCGTCCCGCGCTACCTCGGTCAGCTTTGCCCTCAATGTGCTTTTAAAAAGAACAGGCTCGTCGCTAATCGGGCCGTGCGCGGATTTTTCAAACCAGATCAGTTCCTTGCGGGGGGCCTCAATTGCCGCGAAGTACTCTTCGACCAGCGAAGCGGGAGTATTGTAGTCAAGCCGTCCGTCAAGGATAAAATACGGCATTTCAAAACGCGGGCAGGCGCTTGCCACACTGATTCCGGCAACATCATTCCACATCGCATTCAGAACGAATTTATATCCCTTAACTACGCCGATAATGTCGCAGAGGCTGTACTCACCCGAAAACAATATTGGTTTGACAAACGAGCTGAACATACTGCGTTTTTTCTTGTCGGTCGAATGTCCGCCATATTTCATCATTATTTTCCGCTGCGCCATAAGGCCTTTAAGGCCGCCTTTGTAGACCCCTTTTTCAGGCGGTCCAATCCTTTCAAGGATTTTGACAGCTTCGTCATCCGAAGCCTCTTTTGCGGCCTTTAGCGCGAATTCATAACTGAGCGTTTCGTTCTTCGGGCCGTCCACCACCTGGCCGTAACCAACATACGCGGCTATTTTAGCGGGATAGCGGTAGGCCAAATGTGTGCCAAGCTCGCTGCCCCAGCTTCCGCCGATGATAAAAATTTTGTCTTTGTTAAAGTATTTGCACAGCCATTCGACGAGCTCAGCCGCATCGTCGGTCAACTGCTTTACCGTAAGAGTCTCCTTTTTAGTTCCCCAGTAAGATCCTCCTGTTCCGCGTTGATCCCATGCGGCAATGGTAAAGGTGTCCAGCAGATCCCTGTGTTTATTTACCACGCTGTGCCGGTTTGTAATGCCCGGCCCGCCGTGAAGAAAAAGCAAAACCGGAAGTATTTTGTCATTCGATAAAATATGGATTTTTTGCGGCAGCCCGCCCAGCGTTACTTTTAGTTTTTGATCCAGTACACTCATAACCACCCCTTCCTGATACTTGACACAACGGTTTCCCTGTGCGACAATACATAGTAAATATATATGTTATGTATAATATATAACATATTGAGGAAAAAGGCAATGGCTAGAATCCCTATTGTGGAATATGAAAACGCCTGCGAAAAGGCGCGTACGCGATTTGACGACCAGGTCGCCCGCAACGGACGCATGACGAACATGAAAAAAACGCTGCTACATTCGCTTCCGGCGTTTGACGCTCTGATGCAGTGGTATCCGTTGCGTGACGAAGCCCGAAAATTCTTAAGCGACCGCGAAATAAATATCTTTTGCTACGCCATATCCACGCAGAACGACTGCATTATCTGCTCGTTATTTTTCCGGAAAATCATGGTTGATTCAGGCGGCACAGATGACAGCAAGTTGAATCCCCGCGAGCAGGCGCTTTTAAATTTCGGGAAGCAGTGCGCGGCGGATCAACGCGCGATCAGCGACGGTATGTTTGCCGCCTTGAAGGAGCATTTCAACGACGAGCAAACTGTGTTTTTAACAGCGTTCGCCGGGATGATGATAGCCACAAACCTTATAAACAACGCGCTTAAAGTGGACTTGGACACTTACCTTGAAGCGTACGTTAATTTATAAAACTAAGCTCATTATTTGGAGGCAACGGTAAAATGGGAGAATTTGCAGGAAAAACAATATTCATTACCGGCGCAGGCAAAGGCCAGGGACGGGCCGTAGCGCTTGCGTTTGCCAAAGAAGGCGCGAACATCGCCGCTTTTGACCTGGGCGCGAAAATCGACTATCCGGCGTATAATAACAGCTCATTGGGCGACCTCGAAAAGCTCGCCAAAGATGTCAAGGCGTCAGGCGCAAACATCGTTACCTGCGCTGGCGATATACGCTCAGACACCGATGTCCGCCGCGCGGTCGATGAAGCGGTTCGCGCTTTTGGGCGGATTGACATTTTATTCAACAACGCCGGGATATGCGCATATGGCCTGGCGCATGAATTGAGCGAGGCGGAATGGGACGCGATGATCGATATAAACCTGAAAGGCGCGTGGCTTGCCGCAAAGTATACAATTCCGCACATGATAAAGCAAAAAAGCGGAGTGATAATCAACAATTCCTCGATTGCGGGACTGCGCGGAATGAACCGCCTTTCACATTACGCCGCGTCGAAGTGGGGACTCATCGGTCTTACCAAATCGTGGGCAATAGAGCTTGCGCCACATGGGATAAGGGCCCTTTCCATACACCCGACGGCTGTCAATACCCCAATGAACGACGGGCTGGCGTTTTTGGAGGGGTCAACCCCGCGCGAAATCGCGGAGCGCTCGGCAGGTAACTTACTGCCGGTGCCGTGGGTAGAACCTGAGGACGTGGCCGATTCCGTCCTGTTCCTCGCAAGCGATAAAGCGCGCTATTTTACCGGAGGACAGTATGTTCTCGACGCCGGCCTGCTTACAAGGTAGCAATGTAACAGGTTGATAAAGTTATTTTGATAGGATGGATACATAATGACAATGATGGCGACAATAATATGGATATTGCTTGCAGTCTTTGCGGTATTGGGAATAATTATCCTGCTTTTGATAATTGCCGTCGTCCGCGCCCTGACGGTAAAAACGCCGACGCGCCCTGAAGGCGCAAACCGTAACAGCAAAGCGGACAACGAACGCGGAATGAGGTATGCCCCCCGCCTTTCGCGGATGATACAGGTTGAAACCGTGTCCAGCAGGTATAACGCGGATACGGCCAGGTTTTACGTGTTTCACAAAGCGCTTGAGGAACTGTTCCCCAATATACATCGGGTATGTGAGAAGAACGATATTGGCGGCTCATTGCTGTTTTGCTGGAAGGGAGAAAAGCGCCGCGCTCCCGTCCTGCTTATGAGCCACATGGATGTCGTGGAGGCGCAGGGCGAATGGAAACACCAGCCGTTTTCAGGCGAAATAGCGGACGGGCGCGTCTGGGGCCGTGGTACGGTTGATACAAAAGGAAATCTGTTTTGTATGATGCAGGCGGTCGAGGAGCTTATTGAAAGCGGGTACACACCGCCCGGCGATGTCTACATTGCCAGTAGTTGCACGGAAGAACACCTTGGTCGCGGCGCGCCCGACACCGTGGAATTTTTGCGCTCTCGCGGTGTAAAGCTCTGGCTCTTGCTTGACGAAGGCGGCGTCATAATGGACGAGCCTTTTGCCGGCGTAAAGGGCCGGTACGCGATGATAGGCGTCGTGGAAAAAGGCTATAGCGACATCAGGTTTTACGCGCGGGGAAAAGGCGGACACGCAAGCGCCCCGCCAAAGAACACGCCCATAACGCGGCTGGCAAAGTTTATTTCCGCGGTTGATAAAAAAAGGCTGTTCAGAGCGGAAGTGTCGTCGGTTGTTAAAGAGATGTTCGGCGCTTTTTTGCCGGGCATGAGTTTCCCGATGCGGCTGGTGTTTAAGAACCTGTGGCTGTTCGAACCGCTGATTAAGCGCGTTATGGGCAATATTTCGTCTTTGGGCGCCGCAATGCTTCAAACCACCGTCGCGTTCACTATGGCAAGCGGCTCGAAAGGGGCGAACGTACTGCCGCAAGAAGCGAGCGTTACGGCAAATATGCGTTTTATACCGCATCAGGCCGGCGATGAGTCTGTCAATATCATCACCTCGCTCGCTAAGAAATACGATATCGCTCATGAAATCATCGTAAGATCCGAACCGTCAGATACGGCGGATACAAAGAGCCGCGCATATAAAGAAGTCGAAGCGGCAATTAAGCGTGTGTTTCCGGCTGTTGACGTGTCCCCGTATATTATGACCGGAGGCACAGACTCAAGGTTTTACTCGCCTGTGTGTTCCTGCTGTCTGCGTTTCGCGCCGTTATTTATTGACAAACAGCAGTTTTCAAGCGTTCACGCGGCGGACGAGAATATCAGCGTTGACGCGCTGCCCGCCGCCGTTGATTTTTTCAAGCAAATTATTGATCTAACTCTAACAGAGTAAATAAAGAAGGGAGGAACGTATCGTTATGAAAAAACTGACTACACCAAGGATTTTTGTGATATGCCTCGGAGAATTTGCCCGCGCCATATTAGGCGGGCTGCTTGTTACCTACGCGATGAAATTTTTTAATGTGACGCCCTCATCCGGACTGCCTCTTCTGCTTCCGATAGGCATGATTGGGCTGCTGCGCGGCATTGGGGTCGTATTCGACGCTATCAATGACCCGTGGGTCGCCTCAATAAGCGACCGGCTAAACAACAAAAACGGCGGCGTATTCCTCTTATGCGTTGGTTTGCCCTGCCCTACGCGCTCACCGCCCTGCTCATCTTCTTCCCGCCTTCGGGAACCGTCAGTACGTCAAACATCGTCTGGGTAGCTGTCATGCTCCTTTTGTATTACGCCTTTTCGACCCTGTACCTTGTACCTTATCACGCGCTTGAATTCGAGCTGGTATCAGATACACGGCGGCGCGTGTTCTTCTATACCATCTATTCGCTTATGTACGTACTCGGTTCGGCTGTTATCTTCGCGCTGCCGATTATCGAGTCGTCCCTCACGGCGCAGGGCTTCGCTCCTATCGTATCTTGGCGCATAGCGCTCAGCGTGTTTGCGGCGCTTGGTTTTATCTGCGCGATAATTCCGGCTTTTTCCATAAAGGAAAAAGACTATGTGTCTGAGAGTAAGGCCGCTCATCAACCTATGCTTGCCTCGATGCGCGCCACGTTTGCCTACAGGAATTTCACAATCATGACAATCGGGTTTCTCGTTATGCAGGTGGCATTCAATTTTTTTAACACTGCCATGCTCTTTTATATCGACACCTTGCTTGGTCTGCGAAGCAGCTTTGCAACGGTCGTACTTGGCATAAGCATTGTGCTTGGAATATCCTGTTATCCCTTACTCAACCGGCTCACACACAGATTCGGGAAAAAGCCCCTTCTCTTATCCGCTTGTTTTTCCTATTTCTTCATCTATATGGCCATTTTCTTCTTTAAAAATATCGCCGATACGATAGGCACAGCGCCGATGACGACGGGCCTGCTTGCGGCTTTTGCCGGGCCTAACGCCACTATCGGCAACGTGGCATGCGCTATCGCGCTCGGCGTGTTTATCGCTTTCCCGATTGCCTGTACGAACATTCTGCCTCCGGCCGCCTTTGCGGACATGGCGCAATATGACACGATAAAGACCGGTGAGAATAAATCGGCCATGTTTGTCGCCGCGCGTCAGTTTGTAAACAAACTTGCCCAGGCTGTCGTGGCCGTTATCATTTCTTATGTCATGTACATCGGCGCAACAGATGAGTACCCCACCGTATGGGGAGTCCGTCTAACGGCGCTGATCGCCGCCGTCACGATAGCCGCCGCGTTTTTTGTATTTTATTTATATGATGATAAGGGCGTTGTTGAATTTATTAACGAACATAATTCACAAAACAAAGCCCAGATATCGTAAAAGTAAATGTTGGCGTTACTTGTACGTTACCAAATCTTGAGCGCTTTTCCTGCTGGACGCCGCAGTAACCGCGTCAACCTGGCCCTGCAATTTTCCCACCTTGACCAGGGCTACCGCGCTGTAACCGGAGGGAAGTCCCAACTGGGTCTTAAATCTTGAGTTGACTGTATCTATCGGGCCGGTGTATATCCTGGAACCGTAGCCAAGGGCCTGCGCGGCGAGGTAAATGCTTTGAACCGCAAGGGCGCAGTCAAGTATTTGAACGCCGTTGGTTTTCCCGTCTCCCGGCGCAGAAACAACTATAAGAACGTTTCCGCTAACCGCATCGGAAACAATCTGCTTTGCCAAATCAAAGGTTTGCACCACGGTAAAATGCCAGTTCTGTCTGTTTCCCGCGCTTGGTGCGCGGATTCCCGCCTTTACAATTGTATCAAGATCAGCGGATGGAATTGCCCCTGTCGCGAAATTTCTTGCCGCGTAATGGTTAAGAATCAAATTGGCGGCGCCATTCTGCTGGGAAAAAACCGGAGTTAAAAGAAAAGGCAGAACCATCGCCAGAAAAAATATTTTTTTCATTTACATCACCTCTCTTGTTCTATACAATACCAGATAAAAGGCCGATGTAAAAGCTTACGGTTTGCTCTTAGTTTCCCACTCTTAAAAGCGCGTCTTTGTAAATCTCCTTGTAGCGTTGCAGAACAGCTCCGCTATCGCCAAGATTCAAGGGCCCTATTAAGACACGGTAAATTGGTCCGTCCTCGCTTTCGATTCTCATTACTGCCACAGGCAGGTTTTTTTCAACTTTGAGAATCTCCGATTCCACCGTTTGAGCTGTTTTGTAAGCGCCGATCTGAACGTAGTAACTTCCCCTATCAAAGCTTTGAATCATGGGAGCGGAGAAGCGCGGCGTTGTTGAACTTACTGAAGCAGAAGGCGGAATTACCTGTTGAGAGACAGGAGGGATAACGGCGATAGCAGGCGGTTGATAAATTTCAGGCGGTATTGTAATCGCTGGAATAATGTCGGCAGGATTTGGCAGCCGCAAATCCTCAGGAGGACGGGGCTCCGCCGGGAGCATTGCCCAATCATATTCGTAAAGATTTCCAATTAACTCTCCGCTGTTCCCGCCAGCACTGTAATTGGCATCTGAAAAAGACCTTCGCTCCCCAAGACCGGAATAGCTAACCTGATCTTCATTTTCTCTCATCCGAATTCTGCCTAAGTCTTTAAGGCCGATGTAATCGGCGGCATCTTTGGAAAGCACTGCCAAAAGCCCTGAATTATCAAGAGATGAATTAACGATAAGGCTCGCGCTTTTATTGTTTTCCAAATTGACAACTTCAACAATGGTGTTAAGCGGAAAAGAATTTGTTGCCAGATAAAATCCGTTTTCAGATAAATCTTCCCTTATGCCGGCGGCTCCCTCCCATACCGAAGCGCTAACCAGCATAAAAACCGAAGCGGCAATTGCCGCTAACAAGCTTGCTTTTTTCATCACTTACATATCCTTTATGTTGGAAACGACGATTTGTCCCACGTTTTTGGCAATTTGGTATTCTTCGCCCATATTCCTGCCGGTGCCGGCTGGAAAACTTCGCTCAAAGACAAGTTTTTCGGTGTTGGTGCTGTAAATTTTAACGATCATGGCATTGGGAACAGAACTGTCTTTAAATTCCAGAAAACCAAGGATAAAATAGTCCGCTCCCCCTGCCCTTGCTTCGTTAAAATCGAGCTCTATGGGGCCGCTCAAGTCTTCAGCGGGCCTTTTTTCCATCCGCGCAATCGGGTAGTTTGTTACAATATGGCCGGCATCAAAAAAGACATCCATAAGGCCGCCTTCCCAAAGGCTTCCGTATTGCGTGGTTTTTTCGCCAAGCCCGGTTTGCACAACCAGGAAACTCACCGTAGAAGCTGAAGCCGGAAAAACCAGAAGCAAAAGCAAAACCGCCATGCCTACAAGGCGCTTATTGTTCATACATACCTCTTTTTATAGTATCGGCAAAAAAAATCCCAATAATCAAAACCAATCGTTAAAAAGTTACAGCGTTTAATATTGGCTCGGTTTCCCAGAAAAGACTTTTCTGCTATTATTTAACTGTGGATTACTATGCCATGCAGGTGAAAACCAGGGGAGAAGAAAAATTTATACGCCTTTTCCGCGCTCAGAACCCTGAAATTACCCTGCCCCTCCATTTTCCGCAGCGCTGCCTGGATCTGCGCAGGGGCGGCAAAATAATACCTTCGCGGCTGCCGGTTTTCCCTGGCTACGTTTTTCTGGAACTGCCCGATGGCGAAAACATTCTTGACTACCAGTGGGCTTTCCGCAGAACAAGCGGTTTTTACCGCTTTCTAAGATCCAACCAGGATATTGCCCCCCTGCAAAATAAAGATTTGGCATTGGTTCTCCATTTTATCCGGGAAATAGGCCCTTTGGCAGGAATATCAAAAGTTACTTTTGATGAAAATTCCCGAATTGTAGTTATTTCAGGGCCCCTTTCGGGCCTTGAAGGGAGGATAGTGAAGGTTGACAAGAGAAAAAAAAGGGCAAAGATCAGGCTTGACCTATACGGCGATTCTTTCTGCATAGACCTTGCGTTCGAAGTGCTGGTAAAATCTAAAAGCGATGACAACATTTAAATCAGGCCGCCTTTATATTTTCGGGGCGGGGTTTGCGGGGCAAACTCTTGCCAATGAAATAAAATCCAAGGGTATCTTCGGAGAAGTAGTGGCTTTTTTGGACGATGACAAGGAAAAAATCGGCCGCTGCCTTGATGATATTCCCGTTTTGGGCCCCATTCGGGATGTAGCCCGGCATTTAAGGCTGCAAAGCGGCGATGAAGCGATAATCGCAATACCCGGCGCGGGAAGGGAATACCTGAAAGAGCTTTACGGCATTATAAAAAACTCAGGCTTTGAGAGGATCCGCATCCTGCCGGGCATTTCGCAGATCATCGAGGGCGAAGCCCACCTGATACAGACCCGCTCAATCGATCCGCAAGACCTGCTTGGCCGCACCCCGATAGCGGTGAACCTGCGCGAAAGCCTGAAATACCTAAGGGGCAAGCGGGTCATGGTTACCGGAGCAGGCGGTTCGATAGGAAGCGAAATCTCAAGGCAGCTCCTTTCGGCGGGAGCGTCAAGGCTTTACCTTTTCGGCCACGGCGAAAATTCAATCTATCAAATAGACAGAGAACTAAGAATATTACAAGAAGAAGGGGTCGGCGAAAAAGCCGTTCTTGTGCCCATCATAGGGGATCTTAAAGACAGGGATTACATGGACTGGCTTCTCGGGAAAATGAAGGCGGACGTGATCTTCCACACCGCGGCTTACAAGCATGTGCCGATGATGGAAGAAAATCCTGTCGCGGCTATTGAAAACAATTTCTTCGGAACTGATAATTTATTGGCGGCGGCAAAGAAGCACAAGGTAAAGCGCTTTGTCCACATTACCACCGACAAGGCAGTAGAGCCTGCCTCGGTTTACGGTGTCTCCAAATTCCTCTGCGAGGAGCTGGTTTTGGACGCGGCCATGGAAAACGCATCCTCTTCTTCATCATTTATGGCGGTACGTTTCGCCAATGTCCTGGGTTCCAGAGGTTCAATAATGCCGCTATTTCAGAAGCAGATTGAAAAAGGAGGCCCCCTCACCCTTACCCATCCTGAAATGCGCCGCTGGTTTATGACCATACCCGAAGCCTGTTCCCTTGTTCTGAAAGCCGGCGGCGTAGGCGAAAATGGCGCCCTCTATCTTCTGGACATGGGCGAGCCGGTTAAGATTCGCGATCTTGCGGAGCAGATGATCCGCTTTTACGGCCTTGAACCTGTCGAAGATATAGGAATTGAGTATATCGGGCTGCGGCCTGGCGAAAAGCTTGACGAGAAGCTTGTTTGGGATTGGGAAATACCCAAACCAACCGATTATGACCGGATACTGAAAGTTGACGGCAACGAGCCGTTTAAAATAAATTTTATGATGATTAGGGAACTGCTCCGGCCTGTGTGCCGCTACGATCCTTCCCAGAGCGAAAAATACCGGGACAGCAAATTATTAAAGGAAATACTCAGCCTGTACATACAAAGTTACACCAGCGGCAAAGCTATGGATAAAGGTAAATAAATGGAAACAATTCCCTTTGCAAGGCCATTTATCGGAAAAGAAGAGGAAGAAGCCGTTCTTTCGGCTCTGCGATCCGGCTGGCTGACAACCGGCAAGGAAACCCTTGCCTTTGAAAAAGAATTTGGCGAGTTTCTGCAAAATCGCGACGGCCTTGAACTTCCATTTTGCATGGCCGTTAATTCGGCGACAAGCGGCCTTCACCTCGCCATGGAAGCTGTGGGAATCGGAAAGGGAGACTTTGTGCTCATACCTTCCATGACCTTTACATCCACCGCCGAAGTTGTGCGCTACCTTGGGGCGGAAGTGGTGTTTGTCGACGTAACAAAAGACGGCTACCACATGGATCCTGCCGCGCTTGAAGCTAAGCTGGAGAAACTCGAAAAGGGCAAGGCAAAGGCGGTTGTCCCCGTTCACTACGGCGGCCTTCCCTGCGACATGGACGCTATAGTCCCGATAGCGCGGAAGCACGGCCTTAAAATAATCGAAGACGCGGCCCATTCCTTCCCTTCGTTTGTTGAGTCTATTGGAGACAAAGGCAACCCGGCAAAAGGCCGCTGGGCAGGCCTTGTTGGCGATATTGGAGTTTTTTCTTTTTACGCTACCAAGACCATCACCACCGGGGAAGGCGGCATGGTCGTTACGCGGGACAAGGCAATCGCTGACCGCGTAAAAATCATGCGCTCCCACGGCATTGACAGGAGCGTCTGGGATCGCTATACAAACGTGAAAGCTTCCTGGTATTACCAGGTGGTAGAACCCGGCTATAAATACAATATTCCGGATATACTCTCAGCCCTGGGAAGAGCCCAGCTACGAAGGGCTTACGCTCTTCTTTCCATGCGGGAAAAAATTGCGGCAGTTTACGATGAGGCTTTTCGCGATGACGGGCATTTCTTGATTCCCCCGACCGGAAGCGGAGACGCCCGCCACCTTTACCCCCTGCGGCTGCGCCTTGAAAATATCTCGCTAACCCGCAACGAATTTGCCGAGAAGCTTCAGGAAAGGGGCGTTGGTATTTCGGTGCACTTTATTCCCCTTCATACCATGCCCTATTATAAAAAACGCTACTCCCTGGAAGACAATGATTTCCCCGAAACGCTTAAGACTTTCAAACGCACAATATCTTTGCCCATCTGGCCAGGCATGACGGAAAGCCAAATTGACCAGGTACCCGCAACGGTCAAATCCCTGGCCGCGAATTATTAGCGCCAGGCAATTGCAGGACACCTAACTTCATCGAGCTTGCTTCTGACACCAGATAAATACCATGGGCTTTCCGACCATCTCCAGCAAAGATCTTCAAGGGTTCTAACTGTTCCCAGATAGCAATTTGCTTTTAATACAGGGTAACGCGGGTCAACATTCCTTCTATTGTCAACCAATGAACCAGCTGCATAGAATTTCAAGTGCTGGATATGCGCCCGAATGCCTGTGGTCATATTAGAAAAACTCACATTCAACATTCCGGAGTAGTTATGGACTGCCGTACGCTGTACGTTTTTAAGATAATCCGTCGCATACAACATTTGGGCAATGGCAATATCATGGTTTATGCATTCAAACGCAGCTTCACAAAAATAAGTCTTTACTACCTCTACAATGTACCAGCGGGATGCTGCACAGTTTTTTGAAGCAATTAACGCAACAATATCTTCTTGCCTGGATATGCCAGGTTCCATTAGCTCATTTAGTCTTGGAGCAATACTCCTCGCATTTGGTGATATATTGGTGTTAGGACTTGGGCCTCCTCCATAAGCAGGAACCGACTGTTGCCTATAGGAAGAACCCTGCAATTCATCCCTTATTGCATTCCTGACAATCTCTTCAATTTCCGATTGCCAGGGGGAAAACCCGCTTTGACAAAACCCGGTTGCCGTAACAAATACCAATAAAACCGATAGAGCCAATAAAAAACGTCCCATTTTTTGCCTCCTATCTTTGGAATGCCCAGTATAAACCAAAAGCGAATATATTTCAACCTTTAATTGAGCCGACAGTCAAGCCTTTAACGAAAAACCGTTGCATAAAGGGATAAAGGGCAATAATCGGTAACACAGAAACCAGAATAACAGCCGCTTTTGACGACATTTCGGCGACGTTCCTGTCTCCGTACCCTGTCGCGTCGCCTGCGTTGGCGGCGCTGACAACGATATTACGCAATATCATCATTACGGGGTATTGCCTTGAGCTTAAATATAATAGCGCGTTAAACCAGTCGTTCCAGAAGAATACAGCGGTATAAAGCCCGATTGTGGCTATGGCCGGTTTTGCCAGGGGGACGACTATGCGCGTCAATATGCCAAAATAGCCCATGCCGTCAATCATAGCGGCTTCCTCAATTTCTGCCGGCAGGGCGCTTAAAAAGTTTATCAGGATTATGAGGTTAAACTGGTTTATCGCGAAAGGGATAAGGATGGCCCATATGGAGTTTTTCAGCCTAAGAGTTGAAATAAGCAGAAAGTTAGGCACTAAACCTCCGTTAAAAAACATTGAAAAAATAACCAGCCCTAAAATAAGCTTCCTGCCCTTCAGGAAAGTCTTTGACAGAGGATAGGCAAACAAAAGCGACACTGAAAGCGAAATAAACGTACCGGCTACCGTGTAAAATATTGTATTCTTGTAAGCGTTGAAGAAACCCGGATAGTCAAATATCTTCAGAAAAGCGTTAACATTGAAGCCTACGGGTAAAACCGTAACTTTGTTGTTTATTATCGCGCTCATGCTTGATGTAGCCAGCGAAAACATGTAGAAAAACGGCGCTAAAAAAACAAAGATCACCAGGACCATAAAAACGTATAAAAGCGTGTCGAATAATCTGCTTCCAAAAGATTTGTCAACCATACAGCCCCCTAATAAATGCCTGAACCAGTAACCTTGCGGCTTATGGCATTGGAACTGGCAATAAGGACCGTGCTGATTACCGCGGCGAACAAGCCGGCTGCCGCCGCGAGCGAGTAGTTGGCCGAACCTTCGAAGGCATACCTGTACACAAAATAGTCAATGACATCGCTGGCAGTGGAGTTGCTTGGCCTGTACAGCAGCATGGATTTTTCCATCCCGACTGAGAGAAGCCGCCCGAGGTTCAGAATCAGCATTACCATAACCGTCGGCAATATACCGGGTATTGTAACGTGCAACGTCTGCTTGAGCCGGTTCGCGCCGTCAATGCGGGCAGCTTCGTAAAGATCCGTATCAATACCGGTAATAGCCGCCAGATATATAATCGCGGTAAAACCGGTCCATTGCCATGTATCAGTCAAGACGAAAATCCACTTAAAATTTGCCGCCTTGCCGACAAAATCTATATTTGTACCCATAAGTTTGTTGACGATGCCGGAGTTTGGCATCAGCATTGTTATCATTATTGAAATTATAACCACCGTTGACATGAACCTAGGCATATATGAAACGGTCTGCACAAACTTTTTGAATGTCTTGAACCTAAGCTCATTTAAAAGAATCGCGAAGATAATCGGCCCGGGAAAATTAATAACAAGGTTAAGGAGCGAAAGCGTTAAGGTATTGCGGAACGCCCGCCAATAAATGGGATTTTTTATGAAGGTCTGAAAATAGGTGAAGCCCATCCAATCCGTACCAAAGGGCTTGCCGATTCTGAACCTGCGAAAAGCCAGAATCGCGCCGAACATCGGTATATATTTGAAAATAAGGAAATACGTAAGCGGCAGCGCCATCATCAGATAAAGCGGCCAATACTTAACGAGAGCCGAACGTTTCTTTCTTATAACTGGTGACGCGCTTCCCATGTTAACCAACCTTCTGCAAAATTTGCATAAAAAATTTTGGGGGAATCTATACGATTCCCCCAAACTCATTCAGCGATCAGATCAATTCAAAAAGTCCTTTATCTCTTGTTTCTGTTGTAGATGCCAAGGAATTCGTCGATGCCCAGATCTCTCATCTCTTTAACATAGGCGGCCCAGTCAGAGTTCAGGCTCTTCCTGCCTGTGATAAAGTCATCAGTCCAGACTTCGAAGGAGGTGCGGAGCGTGGCGCGCAGGATGCTCGCGCGCTCTGTATCAGTCGCGTTAAGGTTGGCGGATGGCGGTACCAGCGGTATGGCGTCCATAGCGGCGACTTTGGCGTTAATGTCCGCGTAGTTTTGATCATACTTGAGCATTTCCTGAGCGTTAATCCAAACATACTGCGAGCTGGCGGCGCCGGTACCGTAGTTGACCTGAAGGTACTTGTAGATGCCATCCGGAGAGTTTAGGGCTGCGGGTATGAACTCGATCTTGCCGTTGTTACGGCTGAAGGTTACGCCTTCCTTGCCAAAGCACCACAGCTCGGCGGCTGCGTCGGAGAAGAACATCGCGTCAACGGCGCGGACCAGCTTTTCAAAGTCGGGGCGTTTCTGAGCCGCAGCGGTAAAGGCTACGCCATTGCCCAAACGGGCCTTGGGCTGGTGGTAAGCGCCATACGGGCCCCGCAACGGAGGTATCATATTAAACTTGATACCTTTGATGTTGGAGTTGGCGTGTACGCCCCCGATCTGGTCATAGTAGGCGTAGGAAGCGGTAGCCGCGCCGGTGGACATTTTTGTCATCCACATATCGCCTTCAGGGACAAATTCGGGGTCGTACAGCCCCTCGGCGTAAAGCTTATTAAGGAACCTGAGATAATCCCTGTATTGGTCGCTGATACCGCCAGCGAAGTACTCCTTCCTGTCATAGTCCCAGCTAAGGACGAAGGTACCTGTACTGGAACTGTTGGCAAGGCTGATCCCCCAGCTGGGCTGGGTCATCCGGTAGGTAACATAGGGCGCGACAAGGTTTGTCAGCGGGTAGCACTTTGGATCACGCTGTTTGCAGGCTTTAAGGTACAGATAAAAATCGTCGAAAGTTACGGGGGTGGCCATTTTGAACTCGTTAAGCAAATCCTCGCGGATAAGCAGGCCTCCATCGTAGAACGATTTATCGGTAAGGCTGGGAAGGAAATAGTACTTCCCGTCCGCAAGCCTGCGAAGGTCCAGCTCTTCTTTCATGTTCCAATCAGCGATGCGCTTTGAGAAGTTCGGAGCCCAGCCTTTATCAACATAGTCGCTGATTGGGGCGAGAGCGCCATCGACTGCCGCTTTGGCTTGATCTCCGGTGGTGGGCGAAAGGTACAGCATAACGTCTATTTTGGTATTCGGGTCGTTAAGCTCTGCCAAAACCTTGGTAGGGTAATCAACGGAAGGAATAACTTCCCAGGTGATATCTGCGTTAAAAAGCTTGTTCGACTCGGTAACAACCAGCCAGTCCTGCTTAAAAGGAAGCGTCGGGTTATCGGAATACGTCATTATGAACTTCACAGGGCCGTCGCCTCCAGTCCCCTTCCCCTTGCAGGTAGCAAGCGTCAACAGAACGGCAAGCGACACGAGAATCAAAATTGCTATCTTTTTCATAGATAGTCCCCCTAAATATAGAATATTGCGATATTATACCCCATTAATAAAATCGCCGTCAATGATAAAGGAAAATAATGTGAACCGTCAAATTTGAGGCGTTTCGCCCTTTTCTCCAAATAAATCTTTCAAAATTGAAGCGGGATCCATCGTTCTGTACCCATCGGGATCCGGCAAAAATTTTTCGTCCCAGCGAAACATGTCAAAATCGGTTAGATAAGACTGGTCGCGCGAATATGTAGAAAATTTCATAACCCATGAAGTAAAATATCGGCTCATGTAAAGCTCCGCAAGGGCGACCGCATCGCTTTTCCGCCCCTCGCCCTGCGTACCGAAAAGCGAAACGCCTGGGGGGCTTGAGTGCAAAATCAGGACGCTTCCGTCTTTGCATGTGCCTAACGATATCCATACGTGCTTTTCACTTCCCATTATGTCGCCGGGAATGCGTGTCTTAATATCATTTCTTGAAAGCCATTTGCCCCATCCAAAACCGGCAAGGGCTTTCGGAAACAAGCCCGCTTTCATTACATAACCATTTTCATTTGGAATCAGGTTGAAAAGAGCCCAGCCCACAAAACCGGAACAGTCAAGGCCGCTGTGTATCATAAAACGGGTTTTTTCAAAATCGTAATCTTTGTCTTGCTCTTCAAAAAATGCTTTCCATTTTGGGGAAACACCTATCGTCAGGGCCTCAACGCCGGCACCGGTATCGGCTTCGTTCCATGCCCCTCCCCAAACGTACACAGTTTCGCCTACCGGCTGCATTGCGATTGTTATAAATTTCCTGAGAGTAACGTCATTCGCGTCAATTATTTTCATCTCTGTATGGGAGTAAAAATTATTATACAGTTTTTGTCAATCCGAACTGCCTCATTTTAAAATGTTACCGAAAGTTATGGATGCCTCATTTAGAAAATGTTACCAAAGCTAAAACTGCCTATTGGCCGTTATGCGGTTCGGCTGGGCGAGCCGCTGCCTAAGGCGGACGATAGCCTTGTTGGCATTATGCTGGAGC
>Ga0268262_10001725_pt1 | contig 26449 bp, 25 predicted proteins | sample TergutNc150P3_FD_190354 | JGI IMG/M metagenome (GOLD analysis project Ga0268262, IMG submission 190354) | Nasutitermes corniger P3 segment gut microbial community from laboratory colony in Florida, USA - Nc150 P3 (SPAdes) (version 2) | ecosystem: Host-associated > Arthropoda: Insects >... | reverse complement strand
CGCTTTCCTAGGCGGCGTCCTTTTGCCCAACAGCAAAGTGCTACTTGTGCCTTACAACAGCGCCAACATCGGCATCTACGACCCCGCGACAGACACGTTCACCAGCGGCCCTGCGCACGGCAAGGGGACTGGCGCTTTTATAGGCGGCGTCCTTTTGCCCAACGGCAAAGCGCTACTTGTGCCACACAACAGCGCAAACATCGGCATCTACGACCCCGCGACAGACACGTTCACCAACGGCCCTGCGCACGGCAAAGGGGCTAAAGCTTTCCTAGGCGGCGTCCTTTTGCCCAACGGCAAAACGCTACTTGTGCCTTGCAACAGCGCCAACATCGGCATCTACGACCCCGCGACAGACACGTTCACCAGCGGCCCTGCGCACGGCAAGGGGGCAGACGCTTTCCTAGGCGGCGTCCTTTTGCCCAACAGCAAAGTGCTACTTGTGCCTTACAACAGCGCCAACATCGGCATCTACGACCCCGCAACAGACACGTTCACCAGCGGCCCTGCGCACGGCAAGGAGACTGCCGCTTTCCAAGGCGGCGTCCTTTTGCCCAACGGCAAAGCGCTACTTGTGCCTTGCAACAGCGCAAACATCGGCATCTACGACCCCGCGACAGACACGTTCACCAACGGCCCTGCGCACGGCAAGGGGACTAGCGCTTTTATAGGCGGCGTCCTTTTGCCCAACGGCAAAGCGCTACTTGTGCCTTGCAACAGCGCCAACATCGGCATCTACGACCCCGCGACAGACACGTTCACCAGCGGCCCTGCGCACGGCAAGGAGACTGCCGCTTTCCAAGGCGGCGTCCTTTTGCCCAACGGCAAAGCGCTACTTGTGCCTTTCTGCAGCGCCAACATCGGCATATTGTTAATCCCCGGACATGAACGTAATTTAACCCTTTGCATGAGCCCTTTCATCAATAAACACTAAAGGAGGAAGAACGTGAAAAAATTAATCGAATACAAGCTGTGGGCAGGGCAGATCCCCTACTTTGTGGATGACCCTTTAGGCGGCGTATTTAACGGCGGCAAGTGTTATGGGGTGTCTAAAGATACCCACTGCTGTTATGTGCCTGATACGTTGGTTGTCTTAACAGTCGAACAACTGTCAGAAGTAGTACTGGAAAGTGATCTTGTAAAGCCAAGCGGTACAAACCCGATGGTGTGTGTGCCGATGACGCCAGACGACAAAGCGGAGTTTTTAAACGCTTGGCTTGTAAAAAATGGGATCGTGGAATGAAAAATATTTTACTTTGGATTTGGCAACTACCACAGCATTTATTGGCGCTGGCAATTCGGAAAATATTAATATTGGCCGGCAAGGTTGTGTTCGAAGCTGAGAACTAGGGGAGCATTTTTATAGGCGTAGATGTTCTGATAGGCTTGTCCCTGGGCAAGTATATATTTATCCATCAATCCTATGGGGAGAAAGTAAAAGACCACGAACACGGCCACAGCGTACAATCAAGGCGCTTAGGCTGGCTGTACCTGCTCATTATCGGGCTGCCGTCCCTTAGCGGCAATATATATAGCAGGATTAAGCATAAAGATCAGGCTTGGTACTACAAGCAGCCCTGGAAAGTATGGGCAGATGAATTAGGCGGAGTAAAAAGGTAACAAGCTAAGGCTTAAACAAGATGCAGAACCCCGAGCAACTACCCAATTAAAGCCCTGGATAAATAAGTTTGATAACATATTTTTGTAAAGTCGTTTAACTATTTGTAATTATTTCCTCGTTTGTTTTCGCTGGTTTTTTTGGTTCTATTCGCTGGCGCGTTCACTATGGGGCTAAATAACTATTATGAGTATATGCATTCAGATGAAAATGATACATTCACTGAGTATACAAGATATTTTCAGTCTTTGTTTGAGGATGTTTCAGGTTTTACACTAATCGGGAACAAGATTGATAATTTAAATCCATATCGAATTGATCCGCGTATACTTGCAGGAAGTAAAATGATTCGTAGAATCCTTGAAAACTCATGTAAAACTATGACATTAGTACTTAAAAAATGTAAAGATTTTAAAGGTACTACTACCGATTTCGAGTATGAAATTTTTGCTTATGTTTCTGTTATAGATTGGCCTGATTCTACACAAGGTGTGCAGTGTAGGTATAATACCAATGTGGTCTCTAGCTATGGTCCAGATGAGATTTCAAACTTATCAAAATTCAACAAAGATCCAAAAGACTTAAGAATAAAAGAGCGTCATGTAGTTGGTGAAGTAGTAAGGCACCAAAGGATAGTTTTTAGGACAACTACAAATAATAACGAACAGCCTTCATTCGATGATAGTCAATTCACTCCATGTATATCATTGGCGATACCTATTTGTGTAAAGCGTAATTTTGAGAATGTAAATGAATATTCTAAACTACGAATTCTTGCTTTAAAAGATAAGGGAGAAAGAAAAGATTCAATTGAAGAAGCTGATGAAGTCGAAGTAGATATTTTTTCAAATGTTTTAGCGGTCATAGGATTTGAATTTCATAATAATCTATCAGAGCTATTTTTTGAAAAGAAAGATGACGTTAAGGATAATACAGAACAGTTGATAGAAGATAAGAATGGTTTTAATGGCATACTAAAACAAGTAGCTATTCAATGTAAAGATGATATTGTAACATATTTAGGATTAAATGAAATTGTTGCAAGTCCATGAACAATAAGGTGTATGTGATTGAGCCGTCCGGGGAGACATTTATAATTACCGTCCCTGAAGGGGACTGTTCGCCTAAGGAATGGTAACACCTAAGCATTTGGTTTTATCTCAGATATTGCCAATCTTGTCATTTAGGAGTATAAGGTAGAAACAAGCGAAATAAAACTGTTTCGAGGTATAAACCATGAAAAGCCATAAATCCTTTGCCATTATCATAGTTCTGCTATCCGTTCTTTTTATAGCGCCTGTGATCTGCCAATGACAGACGATTCCGCGTCTTTTGACAAAAAACTGCGGGGAACATGGGTCTCAAATGATCCAACTAAATATTTGGGATCACTTAAAATCACTTCTAACACAATAACTATTGAAGGCTATAGAGAAGACCAAACGCCACTGGATGGCGACGATAGTAATCGTCCCTTCAAAGATATTCCCAAGGGAAAGCCTTTTAAAGGCTACTCAGAAGTGATACTAAAAGGGCCTCCGGAAGAAGGAAAAATCTTCTTTGAGTATGGCTATGCCGCCCAGGATGGTATTCCCTATGTTTACACTGAAGGAGGGAAATACCCAAACGAGTTTAAATTGTTGGAATTTACCTTTGGCGGCAGGAAAGAAATATTGGAATTCAAAACGGGTTATTAGCCCGCGGCAAGGCTAACACACCAGCTCGGTGTTTGTACTGGATATAAAGATAAATTATGATTATTATTACCCTATGGAAGAAATGAGGCGAACAGTAACCTGCGGCGATCTTGGAAAAGCTGACGAGGGAAAAAACGTAATTCTTAACGGATGGATACACCGCAAGAGAGACCACGGGGGTATCTCATTTATTAATTTAAGAGACCGCTACGGGATCACGCAGGTGGTGGTTGATCCGGCCATGTTTCCGGGCGGGACAGTGCCGGATGAAATCGCGAAACTGTGCGGGGAACTTCGCAACGAGTTTTGCCTGGCGGTTGAGGGCATTGTACGGCCCCGGCCTTCCGACATGGTAAACCCTGAAATGAAAACAGGCGGAATCGAAGTGGCCGCGAAAAAAATTGTCGTTTTAAGCCGCTGTCAGGCGCTTCCTTTTCAGATCGATGAGAAAACCGAGGCCAGGGAAGAGCTTCGCCTTAAATACCGGTATCTGGATCTGCGTTCCGCTTCGATGCAGAAAAAGATAAAACTCCGCAGCGATGTTATTTTCGCGCTGAGGGAATACATGATGGGTAAAGGTTTTTACGAAATCGAAACCCCAACCTTTATCCGCTCAACGCCTGAAGGGGCGAGGGACTACTTGGTTCCTTCGCGGCTTTATCCGGGAAAGTTTTACGCTCTGCCCCAAAGCCCCCAGCTCTACAAGCAAATACTAATGGTGTCCGGCTTTGACAAGTATTTTCAGATTGCCCGCTGTTACCGCGACGAGGACGCGCGCGGCGACAGGCAGCCAGAGTTTACCCAGATTGATATTGAGATGTCCTTTGTAAGCCGCGAAGATGTACTCACTTTAGTTGAGGGCCTTATGGGCTCTGTTTTTAAGAAAACCTTAAACTGCGAACTGCCTTCTACATTCAAGCGCCTCTCTTACGAAGAGGCGATGGAACTCTACGGCACGGATAAGCCTGACCTTCGCTTTGAAATGCAAATGAAAGATTTTTCCCCGTGGGTTGCCGCCGGAGAGTTCCAGGCCTTTAAAGACGCCCTTGCCTCAGGCGAGGCGGAAAAGGCCGCCGCGAAGGCCAAAGGCGTTACCATTTCCGGCGGCGGCGTCAAGGTGATGGTTGTGCCCGGCAAGATTGGCAGCCGTACAGTCGAATACTCGCGAAAGCAGATTGAAGAGCTTGAGTCGCACGCGAAAATTTACAAAGCCAAGGGCCTTGCCTGGATGAAGGTAGGGCAGGGCGGAGCGCTAGAAGGCGGCGTTTCAAAATTCTTTACTTCCCAGGCTGTTGATATTGTAAGCAAACTTGGGGCGAACCCGGGCGATCTTGTATTGATCGTAGCGGACAGCAAGCGGAAAGTGGCGAATACCGCTCTTGGCGCGGTGCGCTCCAAGCTTGGCCGCGATCTTGGCCTTTGCGATCCCGCCAGATTTGAATTTGTCTGGATTGTGGACTTCCCTCTTTTTGAATTCAACGAGGAAGAAAACCACTGGGAATCCAGCCACCACATGTTCACTTACCCGCAAGAAAAATACCACCAGACGCTTGAGTCAGACCCCGGCTCCGCAAAGGGAGACCTTTACGACCTGGTGTTAAACGGCTTTGAATTGGCTTCAGGCTCGATAAGGATACACGACCCTGAACTGCAAAACCGGATATTCAAAATCGTGGGCTATGATCCGGCGGAGGCTGAAGCGAAATTCGGCTTTTTAACCGAGGCCTTTAAGTACGGGCCGCCGCCACACGGCGGCATTGCCCCCGGTATCGACAGGCTGGTTATGCTCATGGCCGGCGAGACTTCCATAAAGGAAGTAATTGCCTTCCCAAAAAATTCCTTCGCCGAGAGCCTGCTTGATGACTGCCCCGCTCCGGTAAGTCCAGGACAGCTAAAAGAGCTTCATCTAATTATTAACGAACCGGCCAAATGAAGGACTATCTGGAGATATTTTTTACTTTTCTTAAAATGGGATGCTTCGCTTTCGGCGGAGGTTACGCCATGGTTCCGCTTGTTGAGCGTGAACTGGTTAAAAAGCGGGGCTGGACAAATTTGGACGAGGTGATTGAGTGGTATACCATCGCCCAGATCACCCCCGGCATTATAGCGGTGAACCTTTCAACTTTTGTAGGTTACAAGCGGAAAGGAATTTTAGGGGGCATCCTTGCCACTATCGGCTTTGTGCTTCCGGGCGCTTCCATAATAGTTGCTGCGGCTTTACTCCTGAGTAACTTTGCGGATAACGCGATTGTAAAGCACGCCTTTGCGGGTATACGCATCGCCGTTGGGGCGCTTATTCTGGACACTGTGATAAGGCTGGTAAAAGGATTCGCAAAAGATATAAAAACTCTGGTAGTTTATGTTATCGTTTTTTTTATTTTGGTTTTTCCGTTAATTCCGGGCTTAATAAAGTCTCCTGTTTTGCTGGTTTTGGCCTCAGGCCTGGCGGGCCTTTTTATCTACCGGGAGAAAAAAACCGCGGCGCCGGAGAATAACGAAAAATGAAACTGCTCTACCTTTTTATCACTTTTTTTAGGATAGGCCTGTTTGCCATTGGCGGCGGGCTTGCCACCCTCCCTTATCTTTTTGATCTGGCTGATAGGTCGGACGGATGGCTAACACGTGAGATGATTGGCAATATGCTGGCTGTGGCTCAGTCCTCGCCGGGGGCTGTGGGTGTGAATCTATCATCCTATACAGGCGTGCGTTATGCGGGTATTCCCGGCGCTTATATGGCGGCGCTGGGGCTTATTGCTCCCTCAATCGTCATTATTGTTATTGTGGCAAAAACGCTTAAGGCCTTTAGGGAAAACGCCGTCGTTAAAAGCTTTTTGGCAGGACTCAAGCCTGCCGCGACAGCCCTGATTTCCTCGGCGGGTTTGGGGGCAATATCCCTTTCCCTTTGGAATTCTGCCGCCCTGTCGTGGCTGGAATATGTACGCTGGAAGGAGACGCTTATTTTCGCCGTGTTTTTCGTGCTCATTGTCAAATTCAAAAAGCATCCCATTTTTTATATAATTGGCGCGGGAATAGCCGGGGTGGTTCTAAAACTATAAGTATGTTATAATTATTTAATAGAACGAAAAGGGGGAAGCCGATGATTGAAGGTCTGGATTTTACCATTGAGGAATTGGGAAAACGCAATATCAAGTCGCCTATTAGTATGTCCACCACCAGGGGGGACAAAATCGCCAATTATGTGACTGACGAAGAATTTATCCGGCTTAATGTTGACGCCAAACCAGGCTCTCAGGGACAGCTTAAAAAGTCCCAGTTGATAGAAATGGCTGGGCCGCGGGAGATGATTTATTTTTCTCCCGCCAATGTGCATGCAGGGATTGTAACATGCGGAGGGCTTTGCCCCGGCATTAACGACGTGATCCGCGCCATTACCCGCTGCCTCTGGTACAGGTACGGGGTGCGGCGTATTTCCGGCATCCAGTACGGTTACAAGGGGTTTTTGCCCGAATACCAATACGGCGTCGTAAACCTTACCCCTGATCTGATAGACGATATTCATAAGCTGGGCGGAACTTTTCTTGGGAGCGCCCGTGGAGGCGGCAGAGAGCTGACCAAAATAGTAGATTCCATGGAGCAGCTTAACTTGAATATGCTCTTTACCGTAGGCGGGGACGGAACCCAGCGCGGCTCTCTGGAAATTGCGGAAGAAATTGAAAGGCGCAAGCTTAAGATAGCGATGGTAGGAATTCCCAAAACCGTTGATAACGATTTCGCGCTTATTCAAAAATCCTTTGGCTTTGATACGGCGGTGGACAAAGCGGTGGAAGTGGTGGCGTCCGCGCACATGGAAGCAAAATCCGCCATAAACGGAATTGGGCTTGTCAAAGTTATGGGAAGGGAAGCCGGTTTCATTGCGGCTCATACAGCCCTCGCGAGCCATGAAGTGAATTTCGTTCTTATTCGGGAAGTAGCGTTAAACCTGGAAGGATACGGCGGTTTTTTGCATCACCTGGAACAGCGCGTTTTATCGCGCGGCCACGCGGTAATTGTTGTTGCCGAGGGGGCCATGCAGGAAAGGCTCCTTACCGAGAAAAAATTTGACGCCGGCGGAAATGTGAAGTTTGCCGATGTGGGTGTTTATTTGAAGGATAGAATAACCCAGTATTTTGAAGAAAAAAAGATCGAAATCAATCTGAAGTACATCGATCCCAGTTATGTTATACGTTCCGCGCCGGCAAATCCGTCAGACTCAATTTACTGCGAAAGGCTGGGAAACGCGGCTGCCCACGCTGCAATGGCCGGCAAAACCAAGCTTATCGTCGGTCTTGTACACAACGAGTTTGTGCATTTGCCGATTAAGGTGGTTATTGATCACCGGGCCCAGGTAGACCCGGAAAGCAACCTTTGGCGCGATACTTTGGACGCCACCCATCAGCCTGCAATGATGGTAAACAAGTTCGGGGACAGCGATTTTAAGAAATAAGCGAGATAGTCCAGGGTTTATCGGCGGGACGGAAGGTTCCCGAAAGCTCTCCGGAAGCTGCAATGAAAAGTTTTGTCGTCATGCCGTCATCGTGGGTTATAATAACGCCGTCAAGGCTAGTTACCAAAAGTGAATAGAGTTTTTCCTGGTTTTCCCTGCCGCCATATTTGGCTGGAATACGGTCTAATTCTTGCGTAATTTCTTCCAGGCTAAGAAGGGGCAGGGTTTCAAGGGAAGTTTCAAGAGTCCGCATAATTGAAAGGATAAGGGGGCTTTCTCTTTCAATTTTATAGAAGCCTTCCGCTTTTTTATAGCTTTGCTCAATCAGCGTTTTTATTTCATTTTTGCCCCGGTTTAAGTTCTTCCTTAAAAAATCCTCTCCAAAATCCGCCAGCCCCTCAGTAAAGAGAGTTGTAAAGTAATTTTCGTCTATCTCTCTGTAGCGGGAAAAATCAATATTGGAAAAAATGAAATCTTCCAGGGAAAGGCCCAAAGAAATATTGGGTTTTGCCCTTTTTAAATCAAGCCGCCCCAGCTCTTCCTGAAGCCGGCATAGCCTCATATACAGGCGGTTAATTCTCTTTTTTACCGGCCCTGTTGTCGCCTGCGTCGCCATGCCGGTCAACTCCCGCAAAATGGGAATGGAAGCGTAAAAGGGCTTACTTTCATCGATAGACAAAACGTAATCCAGGAAAGGCTTTAATGTCGTGATTGCATCCGCGCGGGTAAATGGCATATCCTTATTTTATCTTACCGCAAACGGTACTAACTATAACACCCAAGTGTGGGCGGGTATCCCCGCAGTTAGCTGTTGGAGTGGTTTCCTTTTACGCATGACAGTTTAAGTTCGCTATAATGGTCATGACCATTTTTCTTTCACTCCAAAAGGCTACCTTCGGTTCTATGACCTGCGGTTATCCCCGCCCACACCTGGGTGATATTCTTGGCCTAAGAACCAAAGGTAGCCGCCGTTTGCGGCAAGGAAAACTAAAAAGCGATGTTTTATTATGCTTCCATCGCATGAATAAACGGAATAAAGCTGCATATGGTTGGGCGCGGGCAGTGCTGGGCATGACCTTTTGCGACATGCGAGGAGATGGGGGTTGGACAAACCCCCGCCTTGTGTCTTCACGAGGGCGTCCAATAAAGAATTGGAGCAAAGAGAATGCACGGCAATGCCCACGCCCACCCGTAGGCCGATTTTCGTTTAGGCAAACAAGGTTGATTGAAGTTTTTAATAGTTCTCTTTATTATGGTTTTAAATACCTATGGCTGCAATAGTTCCTGAGCTTTTAAGAAAAAGTATCCACATGCTCATTGCGCTGGTTCCTTCTCTTGCCGCTATTGACCGTTCCAATACGGCGCTTATCTTGATGGCGGGCGTCCTTTTTTATTCCTGTGCGGAGAGCTTTCGCTTTTTGGGGTTTCCCCTGCCGCTTGTTTCTTCCGTTACAAGGGTAGTTTCGCGAAAAAGGGAACAGGGACGCTTTGCCGCTGCCCCCATAACTTTGGGTCTTGGAGCGCTTCTGGCCATCAGCATTTTCCCTCCCCCCGCCGCCTCAGCGGCAATTTACGCCCTTGCGTTCGGGGACAGCGTTTCGACAATTACCGGCAAGTTCCTGGGAAGGCTCCGTCCGGCTTTTTTGTTCGGCAAGAGTGTCGAGGGCTCTCTTGCCTGTTTTACCGCATCCTCACTGGCGGCCTATTTGGTCTTTTCTAACCCAAAAACCGCACTCGCAGTTGGATTCGCTTCGTTATTGGTTGATGCGCTCCCGCTCCGCGAATTTGATAACATCTTCCTGCCCCTGGCGGCGGGCTTGGCGGCGTTGATTTTTTAAAATTTGACACAACGAATAAAAAGTATTATATTTTATTACCATTTGAATTTTGGCTTGAGTATTTTATTTTTTACCGATATATAAGGTAAGGCGGTGAGCTAAATGGCAGATGATAAAAAGATAAAAGTTTTTTTAATTGATGATGATGAAATTCATCTTACCACCGCAGAATTGTACTTACAGGATGAATATGCGGTGTATAAAGCGAAGTCCGGCCAGGAAGCGCTGGATTATATTAAGAACAATAAATTTGTACCCAATATAGTATTATTGGATATAATTATGCCAAACATGACCGGCTGGGATGTTTTTAAGAAACTGAGAGAAATAGATTCTTTGAAAAATGTTCCGATAGCTTTTTTAACATCAGTAGTAGACGCTGAGGAAAAGAAAAAAGCCTTTAGGATGGGAATAGCGGATTTTATTGAGAAACCGTTTAACATGACAGAATTGAAAAGCAGAATTAAAGATATAAGAAAACGATTTAAAATTTAGGAAGGACCTAAAAAGTGGGTGCTGAAAATTATATTACATGGTCCGATTCTTATTCGCTTGGAATAAAAATGATTGATGACCAGCACAAGGGGCTTCTGGATATTGTCAATGATTTATACAGCCATTCTACAGGTAACGAAACGGAAGAGATGTTTTATTTTAAGGATGTCATTCACCAGGCCGTAGACTACATAAAGAATCATTTTCAGGTGGAAGAAAAATTGCTGCTTGCGACTAAATACCCGGCCTACGCGGAGCATAAAAAGGCTCATGATCAATTTACGCTGATGGTGCTTACAAGCGCGAAGGACTTTGAAGCGGGTAAGCGCCTTGTTCTTGAGAAATTTGCCCGTTTTTTAAGGGACTGGATTTTATCCCATATTGCCATGATGGATCAGGACTATGCCAAATATCTAAGAAAAATCGCCACGCGTAAAGCGGACGGAAAGCTGTCTGTCGGTACGGTGGATATAGTTTAGACTCAACTCATTTATTGTTAGTTTCTCATCAGCGAGAGGGGATTTACCGTAACACCGTTCTTGTAGACCGTGAAGTGGACGTGCGGGCCGGTGCTTAGGCCGGTGGAACCAACGTCGCCTATGCGCCCGCCGGTTTCCACATAGGCGCCTTCTTTCACCCGCACTACGCTCATATGCGCGTAAAAGGTGCGGTAGCCTGAATGATGGCTTATTACGACAAAGTTGCCCCAGGATTCGTCGATGCCTACTTGTGTTACTCTTCCGGCCATGGCGGCTTTTATGGGCGAACCCATCGGCGCGGCTATGTCAACTCCTGTGTGGAACATCCTTACGCCGGCGAAAGGGGCCATCCGGTAGCCGTAAGGCGAACTGATGCGGCCTGAAGTCGGCCACATGAAAAGATCCCCGTTAATTTCCTGCCGGTATGTCCAATCCAGTTTAGCCCCGGGAATAAACAAACTGGTGTTGACGGTAACAGTATCGGAAAAAAGCTCGTTCACCGTTTTAATATGCGCGACAGTGGTGTTGTATTTTTCAGCGATACTTTCAAGCGTCTCCCCTGATTTTACCGAATAATAAACGCCGTCCTGGTTGGGAATTTTTATCACCTGGCCGATTTGCATCAGGCGGGTGTTTTTGATGTCATTTACGGAGATAATTGAATCTTCGTTAAGGCCGGTTCTAATGGCGATTCTGCCGATTATGTCGCCTTTTTCCATGGTATAGGAGCTAAAAGTCAGCATATGGGGGCGGGAAAATTCCTCCGGTTCGGGGATTCCTTCGAGTTCTAAATCGACCGCTTCCCCATCCAAAGCCTGTATGACAAGATCTTCCACTCTAATCGCGCCGCCTACGCCGTTCTCGGCTTCGGCTTTTTTGGGCCGCACAAGAAACAGGGCAAGGGAAATGACCAATGTTCCCCACAGGAGGATATTTATCTTTATTAGCCTTTCTTGCATTGTAGACATGAATCCTTATATATCGGCAATTATATCCCGCTTCATAGGTGTTTTCCAGAAAAAATGCTCTTAAATCAGCAAATCGACAAGCCCTGTCAATAGTTTCCGGCCCTCGTTTTGAAGGCAAAAGCCAAAAATCTCCGCAGTTGAAAAAACCTCCCGGCTTTTATCGATGTATTCCAGAGCCTTTTCGCGCCCCTCGTCTAAAACCCCGGCCCCTTCCAGCTCCGAAATAAACTCGTCAACTTCGGGAGCGTTCACCCCTGAAGCTCTAGCCGCTGTAAAGCAGCGGGCGGCAAAATCCCTTTTTTCAGGGTGTCTGTGAAGGTAAAGCAGAACAGGAAGGCTCTTTTTGCCCTCGACAATGTCATCCCCGCGTTTTTTGCCTGGAATTCCCGTACTTAGGTTTTTTACGTCGTCGAGAATCTGAAAGCCGACTCCCAGTTGTTCCGCCGCGTTTCCGAAAGCGTCCGCCAGTGGGGCGATGTCTTTCGGCGAAGCTGCCCCTGCCGCCTCTGCCCCGACAATTACGCCAAGAACCGCCGCAAGCCTGGCCAGACATCCTGTTTTAAGCCGGCACATGCGGTCATATTCGTCAAGGCGCGGCAGGGAGTTAAAATCGCGGTGCCAGGCTATGTCCATTGCCTGCCCCAGGTGAAGCGCCCTCATGTGTCTGGCCCATGTCTCCCAAATCTGTTCTTTTATTTGCGGATTCCCCTTCCAGGCGGAGAAGCAGGCCATTGGCAAAAAGTACATGAACGCCCCTGTGTTTATTGCCGTGTCCATTCCGTAGGTGATGTGAACGGCAGGTTTTCCCCTTCGCTCATCGGAATTGTCTTCGATGTCATCGTGGATAAGGCTTGCGTTATGTGGAAATTCCACAAGGGGCGTTAGGGACAGAGCCGCCTCGCCGCCGCTTTCCCCTGCGAAACATTCGGCGGCAAGTACCATAAGCAGGGGACGCCAGCGTTTTCCACCGCGTTTTACCAAATCCCAGCCTGGTCGTGTCAGAGACGCCACCATCTCAGGGGAAACAGAGCCGCCAGCGCCGGCGGAAGAGAACGGGGCAAAAACCTTTTCCAGCCAAACAGAATCAGGCGCTTCGGGAAGCCACTGGTCAAGCACGCCTTCTATTTTTTCAAGCCGCTGGGTATACTTCGTATCCATGAATTTGTTCTACCATTATAGTGCAGCTTGTCTAATCGGAGTAAGGGTCTGATGGCCGAATACAGCAAGCCGGATCACTGGTCGCTAAAAGCCCAAAAAGAAGGATACCCGGCCCGCTCGGTTTATAAGTTAAAGGAAATGGATGAGAAATTCAGTCTAATAAGAAACGGTCTTGTAAAGGGCGGACGCTCTCCTTTTCGTGTGCTGGACCTAGGAGCCGCGCCTGGCAGCTGGAGCCTTTACATACTGCGAAAAATCCCACTAAAGGCAGACGCGTCTATCCCAAGCAACGCAAAACCGCCTGAGCCCCTGCTGGTTTCAATCGACTTTGCCCCTCTTTCGCGCCAGTACGACAATGGTCTGTTTGACAGGCCGGATTTTCTTTTTATACAGGGAGATTTTACATCAGGCGAAATTCGGGCGACTGTTGTTTCCCACGGCCCTTATAACCTGGTCGTCAGCGATGCGGCCCCTTTCACCACAGGGAATCGCTCAGTGGATACGCTTCGTTCCCTGGATCTGGCGGAGACGGCGCTAAGTTACGCCGAGACAACATTAGCCAAAGGCGGCAACCTGGTAATTAAGGTCTTTCAGGGCGGGGACACAGGAAAGCTCTTAAAAGCGATACGCGGCCTTTTTGAAACCGGAAAGAGCTTTAAGCCGCAGGCGTGCAGGGCGGGATCTTTTGAGACGTATTATCTGGGACTGGGGAGGAGGTAAGAGGGGTGGAATTTGTAGGTTTCGAGGTGTAGAATTTGGATGAATGTCGTTCCCTGTGCGGGTGCGTGGATTGAAACATGGATTAGGGTATGTGCGCCCAAAAACAAGGGCGTATTTTTCATGAAAATTTTTCTTTTTTCTATTGACAAAGTGTAATTTTGGTGCAATAATGCTTTCATGGAATAGGGCATGTAAATACCCATGGAGGATCAAATGTACTCGTATATAGCACGCTATAGAACTGGTTCGGACACCGAATTTCAATTATTATCAATACACCTTGATGAATGCGCAATGTATACGGAGCTGTTTGCAAAAGAGATCGGCCTACCTAAACCCGCCCTTCTTATAGCGCTTGTCCATGACTTAGGGAAAGGCTGTAACTCATGGGCTAACTACCTTGAAGAAAACCGCAAAAAGGAAAGAAAAGGAAAAAAAGAGGACCATGGAACAGCAGGCGGTCAATACTTATATGAAGCCATAAAACAGAAATTTGGCGAATCTGGTGAATTCATTGCCCAAATTCATGCCGCATGTGTCATGTACCACCACGGGCCTGGATTGCCTGATGTTATAAAGACAGATGGGACACCGCAATTGTATGAGCGGCTTGAAACAAGCAGAGAAAAAACGCATGTAGATGAATCGGTTGCAAACCTTGATATATCAATAAAGCAACGACTTGACGAAATATTGGATGATGAAAATTTTATTTCAGAAACAATGGGGGTATTACGTAAACTTACAAAAACGGAAATAAAATCAGCTAGAACTTTTTACCTAGGGCTCACAACTCGTTTTTTATCCAGTTGCCTGATCGACGGGGACAGAAGATCGAGCGCACTGTTCGATAAGGGAATACCGGTAAAAAAAGAAGAAGCCGTTGTAAAAGCTGATTGGAAAGGATTACGAGAGAAACTTGAAAGACGGCTTGCGGAGCTTCCTGTGGAGGGAAAGCTGAACGAAATACGCCGTATGGTTTCTCAACGCTGTGTTGAATTTGCGAAGCGCGAAGATGGCCTTTATACTCTTAGCGCAGCGACAGGGGCCGGTAAAACCCTGGCGTCATTGCGTTATGGCCTCGCCCATGCCGAAGCGACAGGTAAAGAACGGATACTTATCATTGCACCATATACGTCAATTCTTGATCAGAACGCTGATGTAATTCGGGGAATACTTGATCCGAATGGTATAAACGGTCAGATAGTACTGGAACACCATTCTAATCTTGAACAAAGCGAAAAAACCGAGCATTTTATTGATTCATCGGAAACATGGAATGTGCCGATTATTATTACAACGATGGTTCAGTTTCTGGAAGCGCTTTTTGGTTCCGGTACCCGCAAGATAAGACGAATGCACCAGCTTGCCAATTCAGTCATCATTTTTGACGAAGTACAGACCCTACCTATTCCCTGTACCTATCTTTTTACCTGGGCGCTCCGTTATTTATGTCAAAGCGCAAATGTATCAATACTTTTATGTACTGCAACACAACCGGGGTTTGAACGCTTAAATCCTGATTACGCCCTTCCTCTGTCCGCCGAGAATGAGATCGTTCCTGAGGTAGTCAGGCATTTTGAAGATCTACAGCGGGTTGAACTCATTGATGAGACAAAAACAAAGGGATGGACGTTGGACGAGGTAGCTGAATTTATTGAAGGTAAGGATGAGAAAAGTATTTTAACTGTTGTTAATACAAAGTCTCAGGCCAAAAAACTCTTTACGTCTTTGTCAAAACAACATCCCGATTGGCATATAGTTCATTTAAGCGCAAATATGTGTCCTGCTCACCGAAAAAAAGACATTGACCGATTAAAAGAGCATTTAAAAAGTAAAACACAAAAATGTGTTTGTATAAGTACACGGCTCATTGAAGCGGGGGTTGATATCGACTTTGAAGGAGCAATCAGGTTCCTGGCGGGATTTGATTCGATAATTCAAACAGCCGGGCGCTGTAATCGAAACGGGGAACTAAAGGATTTCCAGGGGAATCCAATAAAAGGGAAAACATGGATTATCAATATAGTTAAGGATGAAGAAAAAATAGATTCCCTCCCCGACCTCATTCGGGGAAAAGAAATAATGGAGCGAATTTTGAGAGAATACCATGCAGATGAAGAGAGATATGGTTATAATCTTATGCACCCTCAATCAATTGCCAATTATTTCCATTATTATTATGGGCAAATGCCGGATTCACTCTTAAAATATAAGGTACAGAAACGAGATGACACGATTATCGATCTACTCTCGGATAACACAAAGAGTGAAGAGGAATACATACAGGCTGCAATACAGAAATACGGTGATAAAGCAAAACCACTGACCCAATTCCGGCAGTCTTTTGAAAGCGCCTGGAAAGAATTTGAAGTGATAGCCCATGATACAGTCGGTGTCATTGTCCCTTTTGAAAGAGGAATTGGTATTATTGCAGAACTATATGCACAGCCGGAAATAGAACACTGCGTGCAATTGTTGCAAGAGGCGCAACAGTATTCGGTTAACGTTTATTTCAACGGAATAAACCGGATGTTGGAAAAGAAAATTATTAAAAAAGTACCACTGGAAAACGATTTGGAGATCTACACAGTCGACGAGAGATATTATGATAATAATATTGGGTTGAATGACGAAGAGGGCAAGATGTCATCTTTGAGTGTGTAAGGAGGTATAGGTGGAAAATAAAATTGAATATTTGCTTACAAGCAGGTATGCGCTTTTTACCGATCCGGTTACCAAGATAGGAGGAGAGAAGAGTTCCTATCATCTGCCTACCTATCAGGCACTGAAAGGCATAACCGAATCAATATACTGGAAACCAACCTTCATTTGGTTTATTGACAAGGTCAGGATCATGCATAAGATCCGGACCGAGTCCAAAAATGTTAAGCCGCTTCTTATGGATGGGCAGTACGGAACAAACCGTCACGATCTTTCGATTTACACCTACCTTAGAGATGTTACTTACCAGGTTCAGGCCCATTTCGAGTGGAACATGAAGCGTGATGATCTCGCCATTGACCGTAATGAAGACAAGCACTATCAAATAACTTTACGTATGCTTAATAAAGGCGGCAGAAGAGATATTTTTCTGGGTTCCCGTGAATGTCAGGGTTATGTTGAACCTTGCCAGTTTGGAAGCGGTGAAGGCCCTTACGACAATCAAAATGAATTGGCTTATGGCCTCATGTTTCATAGTTTTGAATATCCATCGGAAAGCGGAATAAAAAAACTCTCTGCTCGTTTTTGGCAGGCAAAAGTAAAAAACGGTGTTATTGAATTTCCCCGTCCGGAAAAATGCCCTCATAAGCGGGAAATAGGGCCGATGGATTATGAATTGGTGAATGTAAATACAGAGGAGGTTATTGAATAATGAGCTGGCTATCAGAACTGAACACAGTATATGACCGGATTATGACGAACAAAAATATCGGGAATAGGCCGCTTCCTTTGTATCACATTACAAACAACGCTCCTCTGGAAATAACCCTTAACGGGGAAGGCAAATTTCTTTCAGCAAAATTGCTTGGGAAAGCTGAAAGGGAAGATTGGCAAAAAACATGTATGCCCTGTACAGAAGAAAGTGCTGCCAGAACTGGTAATCCCGATGCATATCCATTTTGCGATAAGTTAGAATATGTAGCTGGCGATTATACCAAAGACATGGAGGACAAAAAGCTAGAAGAAAAACATCTAAATTATCTTTCTCTTTTAGAAAAGTGGGTGCAATCAGGACATTCGAATAAAAAAATAAAAAGTGTTTATGAGTATGTGAAAAAAGGAACTCTTATCAAGGATATACTGAGTCATAAAGCTATTCCAGAAATGGATACTCTGGAAAAAATAAAATCAGATAAATGTAATGTTTTTATCCGATGGAACGTAGAAATTCAAGGCGAAGAAAGTAGAACATGGCTTGATCCTGATATTCAACGACTTTGGATTGAATTCTACGAAAAAGATTGTACCAATATTGAAGGATTTTGTTATGTGTCTGGGAAAGATGCAGTAAAGATCAGAAAATTACATCCCCAGAAAATAAGAACCTCAGGAGACGGTGCGAAACTTATTTCTTCGAACGATAAAATAAATTATACCTTTAGAGGGCGCTTTTTAAATGCTAATGAAGCGTGTCAAATTAGCAAGGAGATCTCTGAAAAGGCTCATAGTGCTCTCCGCTGGCTTATTGAAAGACAGGGAACAATAGTTGGAAACGGCTTGACGGTGGTCGCCTGGTGTTCCGCTTCCGATTCTGATGTTCAGCCACAGTTATTGAAGAGCTCCCAAGATTTAGGCTCGGATGAAGATGATGAACAAGAGAAATATTCCGCTTCGGAGGAATCCGCCAACATCATTAAACATCGGTTATTGGGGTATTATGGAAAAATTAAAGAAAACGACAAGATACTGATCATGGCCCTTAACGCCGCAACGCCGGGGCGGATGTCGATATCGCTATACCGCGAATTTAATAAATCCGATTTCTTTGAGGCCCAGGAACATTGGCACGGTCATCTCGCATGGTTTTATACCTACTGGAAAAAAGGCGAAAAACCACCGCATCATACCGTTTCTGCCCCGTCTCCGGAAGAAATCTCGAGGACAGCTTATGGCGGTCGTGTTAGCGACAGTGCCAAGGCCATGACTGTACAACGGCTTTTATCCTGTATCGTTGATAAAACGCCGATACCAACTGACATTGAGCAGTTGTGTTTTAGCAGGGCTTCGCGGCTGAACACACTTGATAGCTCTGAAAGAGAAAAGACATTGGAAACCGCTTGTGCGGTTATTAGATACAATTTGTATACCAGAGACAAGGAGGACTACACTGTGGGATTAGACGAGAATCAGGAAGATCGTGATTATCTTTATGGAAGGCTTTTGGCGGTGGCTGATAAGCTAGAATCTACTGTTTTGGAAGACAGGGAAGAAAACAGGGAAAGCAATGCAAAACGATATATGCAGCGTTTTGCAAAGTATCCCTGTTCAACATGGAAGCTGCTTTATACAGATAAATTACAGCCATATCTAAAATACTTGAAGCAGACACATCCAAAACTTTACGTTTGGTATGAAGGTATAATTCAAAACATCTCTGATAAATTTGCTTTCGATGATTTTTCTTCTGACAAAGCATTATCAGGGAAATTTTTACTTGGTTATCATTGTCAACAAAAAGATTTCTGGCGAAAGCGAGAAAAAGATCAATCAACAAACGAAAATACTACGAACGAAAACAAGCAGGAGGATTAAGATGGCAGTATTGGAAAAGAAAATTGACTTTGCGCTGGTATTCGGCGTAAAGAACGCAAATCCCAACGGCGATCCATTAAGCGGGAATATGCCCAGGGTAACCATTGACGGTGTCGGAGAGCTTTCGGATGTTTGCCTGAAACGGAAGATCCGCGACCGGCTGCAGGAAGCTGGTGAGAAGATCTTTGTTCAGTCTGATGAAAACAGGATTGACAATTATAAAACCCTTAAAGACCGTGCCGAAGGTGAATTAACAAAAGGTGTAATGGGAGATGCAAAGAAGCTTGCTGAGAAAGCATGTAAGACATGGATCGATGTACGCGCTTTTGGCCAGCTTTTTGCGTATAAAGGTGAAGGAAAAGGATCTGGTGTGTCAGTAGGTATCCGCGGACCGGTAACCATCCAATCGGCGTTTAGCCATGATCCTGTCAATGTTACCAGTATTCAAATCACCAAGAGCGTCAGCGGCGAGGGGGACGGGACAAAAAAGGCTTCCGATACAATGGGAATGAAACACCGAGTTGATTTCGGTCTCTATGTAACATACGGAAGTATTAATCCGCAGCTTGCAACAAAAACAGGTTTTTCTTATGAAGATGCCCTAAAAATAAAACAAGCACTGTTACACATTTTTGATAACGATGCTTCATCTGCAAGACCTGAAGGTAGTATGGAAGTTATTCAACTTTACTGGTGGGAACATTCAATCAAATCAGGTCAGTATTCATCAGCGAAAGTGCACCGGAGTCTGAAGATCGCCTTGAAAAACAAATCAGAAAGACCCCAAACAGTCAGCGATTATGACTTAACAATTGAATCTCTTGATGGGCTTAAGCCGGAGATATTAACTTATTGAGTAAAGTATATATTCATCACCCTTTGTAACATAGGAGGACTTATGGCATTTAATCCAGTTCCAATTAACAGGGAAAACCTGACATTTTGTGGCATTACATTCCCTGATGTGGAGACATTAAATAAAACTGCTAATGCCATAGGTTCGAATATGTTTGAAGGATTTGAACCCACGTCAAAAAGTGTTGAGATTATTCGTGACTATGTTATGGATAAAATCACAATTAATGAGCTGATACATATTGTCAAAGAAAAGTTATATGTATAACAAATATGAATACCTGGATCCTGATTATGAATATATGGACAGGAGTACAGGTATTTTATATAACTTGGCGGGTATTTCAAATCAACACGACTTTGATTTTTTTGAAAGTGCTGCTGTAACAAAACGAACAAAAGAACTTGCCGATAATCCGTTGCCAATAAAAAACGCTCAAAGTTTATTCGCCATGCATAAATATATATTTCAAGATGTGTATGAATGGGCTGGTAAAAAAAGAACTGTTGAGATAAGTAAAGAAGGCAACCAATTTTTCCCTACGAACTACTTCGATACTGCCCTTGAATACATTGACAAATTGATTGCTGATTACCGGAAATGTGGTACAGCAGACAGAGAAGAATTATCCAGCAAGCTTGCCATTATATTGGATGCAATTAACCATCTTCATCCCTTTCGTGAAGGCAATGGCAGAACACAACGAGAATTCTTACGCGTTCTTGCTCTTGAAAAAGGATTACTGTTGAACTTGAATCCTCCTGATAATCTCAAGGTCTTTGACGATTATATGAATGGAACTATTGAGGGAAATGTTGAAAAGCTCTCAAACCTGATATCAGATCTGCTTTTGGAATCAAAATAGTGTACACTGAGGATGATTTGGTTCAGATTTCTGCGTTACAGCACGCGCTGTTTTGTGAGCGGCAATACGCCCTGATTCACTTGGAGCAGCAATGGGAAGAAAATCGTTTCACCGCCGAAGGGAGGGTGCTGCATGAACGAGTTGATTCGGAACACCATGAATCGCGGCGATTATTCAAGCAAGAATACGGGATGGCTGTGCGTTCCCTTGAGTATGGTCTTATCGGAAAGTGTGATCTGGTAGAACTTTGGTATAGTAAAGACGGAAGCGTAGAAAAAGTATCGCCGGTGGAATTCAAACGCGGAAGGAAAAAAGCTGACGATACAGATCGTGTACAGCTCTGTGCGCAGGTTTTGTGCCTTGAAGAGATGTTTGGCATCACAATTGAAGGCGGACAGTTTTACTATCTACAGGAGCATCGAAGAACGAATGAGGTCATTGACGCGCTGCTTCGGGAAAGGACAATCTTGCTAATTGAACAAATCATGAAGATCCGTGAGGCAGGGGAAACTGTGGCGGCGAAATACGAAAAACGAAAATGTGATAATTGTTCCATGATAGATTGGTGTATGCCTAAAAGCGCCGGAGATGGACATAAACGAGTAAGTCGATTTATTGAGTCCCAACTGCGGCTTGCGGGGAGGATCGATGAGGAAACTTCTTAATACCCTCTATGTGAGTTCACAAGGTTCTTACCTTCAAAAGGAAGGAGAAACAGTGGTAGTTGAGCGAGAAAAACAGAAGGTATTGCAAATTCCTATTCACACTATCGGCGGCATTGTTTGTTTCGGCAATGTGCTTTGTTCACCATTTCTTTTAGGTTTTTGCGCCGAACGGGACGTGGCTGTTTCGTTTCTTAGCGAACATGGGCGTTTTCTTGCGAGTGTTCGCGGACCCGTGAGCGGGAATGTGCTTTTACGGCGGCGGCAGTACCGGATGGCTGATGATGAGGAAGCAACACGGGGAATTGCCGCTAATGTGATCAGTGGTAAACTTGCTAATTGCAGAGTTGTTATAAATCGTACCGTCCGGGATCATGCTGCCAAGGTAGATACAGGAGTTCTAAAAGAAGCTTCTGAGAATATAGGAAAGATAATTGAGCGAATACCAAGAATGCGCGGAACTGATGAAGTACGAGGACTTGAAGGTCAAGCGGCGGCGGAATATTTTCGGGTATTCGATCATCTCATTGTTGATCAGAAAGAGGACTTCGTATTTGCCGAACGAAATAGACGGCCGCCTCTTGACGAGGTAAATGCCTTGCTCTCGTTTGTATATACATTGCTGTCTCACGATGTACGTTCTGCTCTGGAAACGGTAGGGCTGGACCCTGCGGTTGGTTTTTTACACAGGGATCGTCCCGGGCGTCCGGGGCTTGCTTTAGACATAATGGAAGAGTTCCGTCCGGTAATTGCGGATCGACTTGTATTATCCCTAATCAACCGGAGGCAGCTTGGAAAGAAGGGATTTACAAAAGCGGCTAACGGAGCAATAACCATGGATGATGACACAAGGAAAACAGTTTTAACCGAGTATCAAAATCGCAAACAGGATGAGATTCATCATCCTTATATTGAGGAAACGGTTTCCATCGGCCTTCTGTTTTTCATCCAGGCAAATCTTATGGCCCGTTATATCCGAGGTGATATTGACGGATATCCTCCATTTTTCTGGCGGTAAGCGACGATGATGGTTCTTGTAAGTTACGATGTTATGGTAACAAGTCCCGGCGGACAAAGGCGGCTCAGGAAGGTCGCTAAAGCCTGTACCAATTACGGTCAACGAGTTCAACAATCTGTCTTTGAATGTGTGGTAGATCCGGCGCAATGGGTTCAGCTCAAGAATATTCTTGAAAAAATCATAGATGACAATGCAGATAGTCTGCGGTACTATTATCTGGGTTCAAATTACAAACGGCGCGTTGAGCATGTAGGCGCTAAACCTTCTTACGATGTAGACGGGCCTTTGATTGTCTAGATATCCCCAACAAACTGCTTTTTACCACCCGATTCTCCAATCGCGAACCTTAAAGACACAGAAAACTCCATAATGTTCGCGCAGCCATAATTCCTTACATGGTAGATCTTTGATAAAAAAGGGAAGGGAATTTTCACTATTTTTATACCTATTATCAAGATGTTCGCGGATTTGATACTTTATTTCTTTGTGGGACAAGGATATAATATAGTGTAAGTCGCACCCCGTGCGGGTGCGTGGATTGAAACATGCGCTACACCTGGACTAACCAGAGCAGGCCGTGTCGCACCCCGTGCGGGTGCGTGGATTGAAACCTTCGCCTGTCAATCATCATTTGATCGTATGCCGCGTCGCACCCCGTGCGGGTGCGTGGATTGAAACTGGGTATGATTGTCGATACCTGGCCTTGCGTGCGGTCGCACCCCGTGCGGGTGCGTGGATTGAAACCTTTAATTTCTTGAGTATGCCTTCCCATTTGAGGTCGCACCCCGTGCGGGTGCGTGGATTGAAACATGAGTTTATTTGAGTTGATGCAGGCGCGGTATGTCGCACCCCGTGCGGGTGCGTGGATTGAAACTTTCCGGTTTCAGTCATGAACGCCTCCTGAGTTGGCGTCGCACCCCGTGCGGGTGCGTGGATTGAAACTGCGCCAGCGTACCGGAACCAGTATGAGGGTATTGTCGCACCCCGTGCGGGTGCGTGGATTGAAACCCAAACAAAGCAACGGCCGCCCTCGTCCTGGCAGCGTCGCACCCCGTGCGGGTGCGTGGATTGAAACTGCTTTTGCCTCATTATTCCATCGCCAGGGAAGCGTCGCACCCCGTGCGGGTGCGTGGATTGAAACGATAACAGACTTGGAAAATATGCCGTTATCGGAATGTCGCACCCCGTGCGGGTGCGTGGATTGAAACTTGCGCGCTGATAACAGCAATCAGGACATAATGGGGTCGCACCCCGTGCGGGTGCGTGGATTGAAACAAAAAAGTCAAGGCTTTTTTGACATTTTTTCAAAGTCGCACCCCGTGCGGGTGCGTGGATTGAAACCGTGTTCATAACTTTTCCTCCGGTTATGTTTTTGTCGCACCCCGTGCGGGTGCGTGGATTGAAACCTTTCCACAAATTTCCGCAGCGTACTGGAAAATGCGTCGCACCCCGTGCGGGTGCGTGGATTGAAACCGCACCGGCAAAAAATAACTGAAAATTGCCCCCCGTCGCACCCCGTGCGGGTGCGTGGATTGAAACCCGGCTTGTAAAAATTGCTTGTTAGGTGTAGATTGTCGCACCCCGTGCGGGTGCGTGGATTGAAACTATGAAGCGCTTGCCGTGTTAATCTTGCCCTTGTGTCGCACCCCGTGCGGGTGCGTGGATTGAAACACCTAATGTCAAGGTCAAGGCATCCGGGGGCAATGTCGCACCCCGTGCGGGTGCGTGGATTGAAACTGTAAACCGGGCTACCCTCGGCAAATACGGTTCCGTCGCACCCCGTGCGGGTGCGTGGATTGAAACTTGTCGAAATAGAGCCAATACCTACACCATAACCCGTCGCACCCCGTGCGGGTGCGTGGATTGAAACACAAATTTTTTGCGATTTTTGTCTTTTTTCGCCGGTCGCACCCCGTGCGGGTGCGTGGATTGAAACAAAAGCCTGTTTCCTCTGATCCTCGGGGTTGAGCGTGTCGCACCCCGTGCGGGTGCGTGGATTGAAACCGCAGAACCGGCGTGTCCCTTATCATCGGGGTCAGTCGCACCCCGTGCGGGTGCGTGGATTGAAACGTTTTTCCCATCTGCGCGGCCATGTCCAGGACCACGTCGCACCCCGTGCGGGTGCGTGGATTGAAACTTTCTGCCTCCACGGTTTTAATCGGGGCAAAGCTGGTCGCACCCCGTGCGGGTGCGTGAATTGAAACGAGCTTCGATGTACGTTAAACGTACCCGAAATTTTGTCGCACCCCGTGCGGGTGCGTGGATTGAAACCGAAAATGGAAAGTGCCGACCTGTTCAACATTCTGTCGCACCCCGTGCGGGTGCGTGGATTGAAACCGGGAACGTTTGCCTCTGCCTCTACGTCTACATGTCGCACCCCGTGCGGGTGCGTGGATTGAAACTTTTAAGCGTCGGTTTCAGTTCCCCTCCGTCCTGGGTCGCACCCCGTGCGGGTGCGTGGATTGAAACCATTGATAACCTTATCGAATTGATGGTTTCTAAATGTCGCACCCCGTGCGGGTGCGTGGATTGAAACTCACAGCTCTACCCACCCCGCGCCGGTCCCATTTGTCGCACCCCGTGCGGGTGCGTGGATTGAAACATCGCCGTAACCTGCCATAGCGACGTAATTGACTGGGTCGCACCCCGTGCGGGTGCGTGGATTGAAACGGGATTACATCTCTGCCGCTTTTTGTTAGGTAGAAGTCGCACCCCGTGCGGGTGCGTGGATTGAAACCGGCCTGAGCGCGGAAATCTCCGAGCGCCGCAACGTCGCACCCCGTGCGGGTGCGTGGATTGAAACTTTACCTGGCCGCCCCAAAAAAGCCCCGGAACCTGTCGCACCCCGTGCGGGTGCGTGGATTGAAACAGTTAATATCGGCAGTAAAGGTACATACCTTAATGTCGCACCCCGTGCGGGTGCGTGGATTGAAACAGAGCCGATACAAAAACGTGGCAATTAACCCTTAGTCGCACCCCGTGCGGGTGCGTGGATTGAAACGTTGGATAGATAGAATAGTAATGGGATGGGAGGGGTCGCACCCCGTGCGGGTGCGTGGATTGAAACTGAGACAATACTTGCCGGATGCAACTATAAACGGCAGTCGCACCCCGTGCGGGTGCGTGGATTGAAACATTTAGTGCCATAGAATACTGTAAAAGTGTATCGTCGCACCCCGTGCGGGTGCGTGGATTGAAACCCATTGGGCACATTTTCTTTTAGAAGCAACTCTAGTCGCACCCCGTGCGGGTGCGTGGATTGAAACCGTACAGGTTTCGCGTGTCCACAGAAGATGAGATGTCGCACCCCGTGCGGGTGCGTGGATTGAAACCTTAAAATCAGTTGCGCCCTCGTTTCCGGCGCCAGTCGCACCCCGTGCGGGTGCGTGGATTGAAACCAAAGCGCATGGAAAAAGAACCAGCGTAATAGCCCGTCGCACCCCGTGCGGGTGCGTGGATTGAAACGCATTAAGCTCTTGCCCTTTGAGCGTTAGCGCCATGGTCGCACCCCGTGCGGGTGCGTGGATTGAAACAAGAAATTCTGCGAAGTCATCTAAATCGAGTTTGGGGTCGCACCCCGTGCGGGTGCGTGGATTGAAACTTTGCATCGTCGCTTATAAGCAGGATTATGTTTTGTCGCACCCCGTGCGGGTGCGTGGATTGAAACGGCGCATTGACGTTTAATGAAATCACTCAGGACACGTCGCACCCCGTGCGGGTGCGTGGATTGAAACGGGCAGAATGCCGCGGGAACAAACGGTACTGCCCGTCGCACCCCGTGCGGGTGCGTGGATTGAAACTGGCGATTTCTTCCGGCCTTGCCTCGATCGGTTTCGGTCGCACCCCGTGCGGGTGCGTGGATTGAAACAGTTTCCGGGGGTACTACATGGACAAAATCGGTAAGTCGCACCCCGTGCGGGTGCGTGGATTGAAACGGAAATCTCAAAGGCAGTACCCGGAGCTGAGGGCATGTCGCACCCCGTGCGGGTGCGTGGATTGAAACGCAGAATACAGGCGATACGGTTAGCAAGGCAGTAGTCGCACCCCGTGCGGGTGCGTGGATTGAAACGGTTCAATATCCGGCGCCATATTGCCCATTATCGGGTCGCACCCCGTGCGGGTGCGTGGATTGAAACAAGGGCGTTGTATGAAGGCATACGCCGCAATAACGTCGCACCCCGTGCGGGTGCGTGGATTGAAACTGGGCAAGATCGGCGAATCCCGGAATCATTGATGGTCGCACCCCGTGCGCAACATCATAAACTTAAGCTAGCTGAGGATCGAAAATACCGCCAGAATAAAAAGGGGGATATGAGTGGAAAAACAGTCTATGCAAGGATTGAGCAATTATTTGAAGGAATCCGCAGCGAAAGAA
>Ga0268262_10001724_pt1 | contig 26459 bp, 12 predicted proteins | sample TergutNc150P3_FD_190354 | JGI IMG/M metagenome (GOLD analysis project Ga0268262, IMG submission 190354) | Nasutitermes corniger P3 segment gut microbial community from laboratory colony in Florida, USA - Nc150 P3 (SPAdes) (version 2) | ecosystem: Host-associated > Arthropoda: Insects >... | reverse complement strand
TCAACGAATGACACGAATGGACACGAATATTTCAACAGAAATCCGTATTTATTCGTTATAATTCGGGTAATTCGTTGACTCCTTTTTCTTAACTTGTTGACATTGTTCTTTTATCCACTGCCAACGACGCCATAACCGTATTTTGCGCCGAATCAACAGACTTAATAAAAGCCGTGTCATTGTTTTTTTCAATACTGAACAAAAAATCCAGAACCACGCTTGCATTGGAATCCGTGAGAACTTCCAGAATATCCGCGAAAGCCTGACGTGTGTCGAGAGATTCGCCTAATGCTTTTATGCTTGCATCATTCAAATCTATTGTGGCTATGAAAGGGCTTTTTGTTTCTGGACTTTTCAAAACCCGGTAATTTACGCACAGATCGTAGAGAACCTTGTCCGCATACCTAAAAAAACCGCTTGTGTACAATAAACATGTTATAAAAAGGGAAACCGCGAGAATTACGGCAAAATGTTCAAGTTTCCTAATGCTGAATTGTAATTGCCCTGACATATATTGCCTTTTCAGAAAAGCGCGTAAACTGTGTTTGTTGAACTGTATCCGAAGAGTCTGCCCTTGTAGATGCGCTGCCCATGATAATTTCGGTGTGAGGTTCCCCCAGATCAGATGCAGCTTTTTGAAGATTTGCCACTTCACTGTGAAGATTAATAGCATTTTGGCTGGAATTATTTCTGTTAAAGGTTTGAATTAAATTTTCAAGCTTTTTCTGCCTTTCCAGACTCATGATAACATAAAAGGTTTCCGTCCCGGAAGGCGCTTTCAGTTCAAAGGGGCCGATATTTATCTCAATCCCTCCCATTAGAGGCGCGTCTTTAAGCACGGTGATTTTACGCGATGAATCATAAAGCACCACATAGCAAAAACAATCAGATTCTGGCTTAACGGTAATCAAAAAAGGCTCACCTGTTTCCATCCTGATTTGTTCGGATATGAGAAGTGATTCCTGCGTCCTTACTTTGAGGAATTCTATATCCCATGTAAGGGTCTGCGCGTGAAGACAAAAACCGACAGTAAAAAAGACAATCATAGCAGCTATTTTTTTCATATCCCTTCCTTATGGATTCATTAGGAAAGAGGAATAGGCTTCCTGTTCCACATTCCTCTTTATTCCTAATTCCTCACTCCTAATTCCTAATTTTATTCGTCCGCTTCCTGTACCTTGAAGTCTCCCCTCGCCTTGATTACCTCGTCGGCGATGCGCCCCGAGATCGGCGCGTAGTGGCTGAACGCGACGGAGAAGGAGCCTGTGCCGGACGTGATCGAGCGCAGGTCTATCGAATAACGCAGCAGTTCGGCCTGGGGGACTTCGGCGCGCACCTCGGCTATGCCGCCCGCAGAATCCTGCCCCAGGATTTTACCCCGCTTGCCGGAAAGATCGCTCATAACGTCGCCTAAGTACTTTTCCTCGATAAAAACCGTCAGGGTCATTACAGGTTCCAGCAGCGTGGGGTTGGCCTGGCGCATCGCCTCGCGGAAGGCGTTGCGGGCGGCAAGTTTAAAGGAAAGTTCCGACGAATCCACCGGATGGTGCTTTCCGTCCGTGATCTTTACCTCGACATCGACAACCGGGTAGTGCGCCATAGTGCCGTGGGCCATTCCTTCCACTATGCCCTTTTCCACGCCGGGAATGTAGTTTTTGGGGATAGCGCCGCCGAAAATGGCGTTGACAAACTGGTAGTTTTCGCCACGGGGCAGAGGGGAGATTTCCAGCACAACCTTTCCGTACTGGCCGTGCCCGCCGGTCTGCTTTTTGTGGGTATACTCGGCCCCGGATTTTTTGGTAATCGTTTCACGGTAGGCGATTTTGGGGATGCGGGTCTCAACCTCAATTTTTTGGTTGGTTTTTATCTTGTCCAGGATGATTTTGATCTGAAGCTCGCCCATGCCGGAGATTACCGTCTCCTTGGTTTCGCTGTTAAAGTTATAACGGAAGGTTTTGTCTTCTTCTGCGGCGCGTACCAGGAATTCGCCGAGCTTGTCGTCGTCTTTTTTTGCCAGCGCCGCGACAGCCTCCGAATGTACCGGCTCCGGCAGGTGTAAATGGACAAAATTTAAGCCGTTATCCGCCGCAGACAGCGTGTCGTTTGTTTTAAGCGTCGCCGACTTGGTGATAATCCCCACGTCTCCGGCGGACAGTTCCCGTACCTCCTCCAGTTTTTTGCCTTGGCAGGTATGCAGTTTGCCTATCCGTTCTTTTTTATTTTCCGTAACATTCACCGCTTCCGTATCCGCAGCCAGCTTTCCGGAGAGAACCTTGACCCAGGAAAGCTTCCCGGAGAATTGATCATAAGTGGTTTTAATAACCAGGGCCGAAAGGGGTTTGCCGGGATCAATCGAAAATTCTTGAGTCTTCCCTTCATGGTCCAGAACCGCGTCTTTTGCGGTGCGGGGATTAGGCCCCACGTCGGCGATAAAATCCATTAAGGGCACTATGCCGGAATTTTTCAGAGACGCTCCGGCAAACGCAGGGATATATTTATTCTCCGCCAGCGCCTCTATCAGCCCTTTTTTCATTTCTTCCGGCGTAAGCGATTCTTTTTCAAGGTAATGTTCCATGAGGGTGTCGTCGCCCTCGGCCGCCGCCTCGATCAGCCTCTCCCTCGCGGCCTTTGCCGCGTCTTTGAATTCGTCGGGGATGGGGCATTCTTTTTCTACCCCGTCGCCGCCCGCCGTATACGCCTTGTCGTGCAGCACGTCGATAACGCCCTTGAAAGCGCCTCCTGAACCCATGGGAATGGTAACCGCAACCGGCTCCGTCTTGAATTTTTCTTTTATATCGGCAAGGGCTTTGTTAAAATCGGACTGGTCGTTATCCAGCTTTGAAATAAAAACGCCCCGAGGTTTTTTTTGCGCGTCCAGGTTCCGCCACAGTTTGACGGTTTCAATCTGCACCCCCGAACGCCCGTCTACCGTCAGCAAGGCAAATTCCGACGCCCGGAAGCTCAATATCACGTTTCCGGCAAAATCCGATGATCCCGGCGTATCGAAAAAGTTGATTTTCGTCCCCTTCCGTTCCACATGGCCCATAGCGGCGTAAATGGAAATTTTCCGTTCAATTTCCTCCTGGCTGGAATCGCTGACAGTTTTGCCGGATTCCACCGTTTCCGCCTTTGGAATTACCCCCCCGGCAAACAGAATATGCTCAAAAAGGGTTGTCTTTCCGGTCTGTCCGTGTCCGGCAATAGCAACATTTTTAATTTGGTCTGTTGTATGGCTCATGGGGGGCTCCTTTAAATTGGTATATTAGAATATCATGACCTGCTTACGGGCAATTGTCAAGAAAACAATAACAAAATTGTCGCCTCTTTACTCCCCAAGCACCCTCACATTTACCTTCCTGCTGCGGGGGCCGTCGTATTCGTTGAACCAAATCCCCTGCCAGGTTCCCAAAAGCAGCCTGCCGCCGGAAACTATCAGCGTAATTGACGGCCCGACCAGGCTTGTCTTTGTGTGGGCCGCAGAATTGCCTTCGCTGTGCTGGAATTCCCGCCGGTCAGGCGAGATCCTGTCCAGCGCCAATCCCACGTCGTGGGGCACGTCCGGATCGGCGTTTTCGTTTATCGTTACCGCAGCGGTGGTATGGGGCACAAACACCACGCAGATGCCCTCTCTCACGCCGGAGGCTTCAACCGCCTGCTGTACTTCGGCGGTTATATTGATCCATTCATTCTGCCCGGAAGTGCGGACGGTAAACCCGGATAGTCCTGTCATATTATCTCCTTCGTTAGTCCTCCAGTTTACCAAAAATTTTTATTATGGTAAATCAGTGCCGCAAAAACATTATTCAATAACCGTTGTTTAATCTGATTTTACCCTTTGCTTTTTCATAATCGGTTAATTGTAAATTTCCCCAGTCTTTGTTTACAAATTCTTCATAATTATATTCGCATGTTTCCGCCCATTTTTTATTACCGGATGCCAGGGCGGTATCAGGCCGTATTTTATGCCTTACATTAATTATGACTTTATTATCATCATGCCGTTCGGTGGTATATGATATTGTTATTGTATGGCTCTCTTCCCTGACAACGGCAGCAGAAGAAGACGCAATAGGGAAATAATGCTCATTATCCAAATTTACAAGCGATACATAACAATTTGATTTTTTATTCATTGTCCCTAACGGAGTTAGAAGCAGCGCCTGATTACTAAAATTATAATACCTGCCGTCAGAACGCAGCCTATATACCCCCGGTTCGATTTTGACATAAGTCTTACCTCCTTCATGGCTGTAAAAAACAGGATTCAGATCAGAAAACCTGGCATAATTATCCAAAAGCGGATTTTCGCCTTTTGACCATTTCACTTCTTCGCCGGAAATGAAATTTTTCAATATCATGTTTTGATTATTATCTTCATAGAAATAATAACATTCATAAGAACTTTTTCCGTTATCGGGATATGGTTTCCACCCTTCAAGATCATTACAATAAGGAAAAAGAAATGTTTTTTCGGAATTAATTCCGGTAATTTGACCGTCTCTTATTTTTATGACAGGTTTTGACGAGTCGGAATCCAGACTGGTAAATGAATTATCAAATAAATTCCACCGTGTTTGGGCAACTGTTCCAAAATTATGCCCTGTTTCACGGTCATAAAGTTTTACCGACGAAGAGCTTAAAGAATTCCGTGTAATCTGCCTCATCTCACCGGTTCTGTCGGAAACCCATGAACCCGCAGGAATAAAATAAGGGTATGCAGCCAAAACATTATAGGTTCCGACCCATGTATCGTCATTCTTGTAGACTGTAACGACAGTACCATCAAGGGCATAATCATAACAATCAACTTTGCCGATTATGTCTATTTTTTTATAAAGTTCATATTGAACATTGGTGAGAAGGCCGTTCTTCCCGTAGGAAAAATAACTACTCCAATTCCAATTTACACCTGAAATATGTGCAAAGGAATCAATAGTGCCGTTTTTTGATTTTATTAGATCGTCTTTTTCCACTCTATATAGATACCCTTTAAAAGCGTTTTCTTTAAATTTTATATCCAACTGGTCTCTTTCATAGTGCCACAAAGATTCATCCCTGGTTTTTTCCTTTATTCCGTCCCAAAAAGTAAAAATCCAGTTTCTTCCCTGTCCTTCTTCGTAACCCATTATATCGGAATAAATCAAAGTATTAAAAATATCATATACTATATCAGATCTGGGACTGCGTTGGGAATTATTGACGTTGAACCAGTCGGTACGGTCAGTCTCAACCTGAAGTTTGGGAATTTTTGAACCGGTAGGTATATAAGCGGTGGTGCCGGATTGACCATATACAACGGTTGACAGACTTGTCGCTTTGGCGCAATTGCCTTTCTCAATATACGTTTCTATATCAAAACCGTTATAATTGGATTGGTCGCTGCTCAAATCACAGGTAAGATCATAATAACTGCCAAAACGGTTATATACCGTAAAATCCTTGCCTCCGGAAATTTTGACGGCGTTCATTCCGTTTTCAAGGGTTACTATAGACGTTGAAACACCCCTGCCGTTGCCTATAGTGTCAGCTAACATCATACTATATGCCGGGTTTATCGTTATCTTTGCGTTTGGATTATATTTATCCAGCAGTATGTAATGCTCTTCGCCGTCAAATATATCAAGATAATAAGTATCATTGATTATCCCTCCGTTACTGAATACAGATTGAATATTTTCCATTTTCAGATATTCGCCTGTAGATACTGACGGATTCGGGCTTACCGGGTACCCTGTCGGGGGATTTTTACTATATTTATTTGATAAATTTTTACCATAACTATTTGAATTGCCGCCGGCCACCCGCTCAAATACCGGCACTAACCGGGCCTGTCCGCTCTGCAGCCGCGATTTAAAAGTAACCTTGCGGTCATACTCGTCCCCCCTTGATACCGGCTCTCCGTCCGGTTTAAGCAGGGTAAAGGTGATCTGCCTTTGTTCTTCTACCTTGTTTTTAATAAATATTGAACCATACCCGCTCAAACCTTCAGAACGCGGCGGTTCTATGGTAATTTCCCAGCCGCTTGCGAATAACGCCGCCTGATCGGGAGTGCCTTTTATCTTTATTGACGCTGTAGCCGGTGTTACCTTATACGGAATTTCATACCCTTTATCTTTAACTGACGAACCGTCAGGATTAACGCCGTTTGGATAAGAACTCGCGCCGGGGGGAAGTTTCCCGTCATTATACAGGTAGGGCGTTTCATCGTTAGACTGATGCGAAAGAATTTGAAAAGCGAAGGTATTTCTAATGGTAATATCCACTCTTGATATTTTACTGTTTGAAGTCCCCAATATGGTTATATTGCCTTCTTTCAGAAAATCAAAATATATCCTTCCTTCTCCCGTGCCGTCCCCGTCTTTATCCTCCGCCTGATCAAAACTGATAACCGCCATTTTATTGTCAGAAACGGTATCCGTATGCAGCCACTGGACAGGCGCGTTAGGCGGCCTGACAGAATAATTTATGTAATATGCCCCCTTCCCGTCTTTGTCTTTTTGCCCCGGATAAACAAGCAGATTTTGATATGTTATATTGAAATAATAAACAGATTTTACCGTAACCGTACAAACAGTACCCTGCGTGTTTAACCCCCGGTAGCTGGCGGTAATCGCGGTATAGCCGTCAGTCATGCCAAGCAGTTGGACGGTTTTTCCCCTGCCCATTATGCGTACAATATCCTTGCCGGGATCAATATCGTCCCTGCGGGCTTCCCACACAACTTCTTCATAATCCTTGCTGCTGCCGTTTAGTATATTGCAAGACAATTCAGCCGTTTGCCCTGTTTCTAACTGTATGCTCTTTTTTGAAATAGTAAACGCGTTTGATTCTTCCTGTACCTGGAAATACAATACCCTTTCCCTGGAAGTCCCCGGATGTGAAATAGTCAATGTGCAATATTCAACATTTGTATAAATTTTCCCCGCTATATGCTGGACTTCGACCAAAATACTCCTGCCGACGGATTTAAAACCTTTGTCACCCGTGTTTTCAGGGTAAATTTTTATTATCGGAGAGTCTTTCTGTTCATTGGTATAGTTAAGTTTCCACACCAGCGATTCCGAATCGTTTTCCTCCATTCCAAACCCTATAATATCGGCATAAACGTAAAACGGCGCTTCTCGCGGGCTTAATACAAACATCGTCTGATTGGTAATAATTTCCGGTTCGTTGTATTTCGCCTTCTCCAGCACGGTAACAGTCACCGACGCTGTTAACCCGGTATCGGGAATATGGGCCGTGATCACTGCTTTCCCCGTATCGACAGCCGATATTAATGCGACCCTGTGCGTCCCTATAACCGTAGCCACGCCGGGATTGTCCGACTTGACAATGATTTTATCTGCGTAATTTTCATAATCAGGCGTTTCAAGCGTTATATACGCCATATCGTTTTTAACGATATCAACGGAGTCCTGCCCGAATCTCATTGTCCGGAAATTGGCCACCTGCACCGCTATGAACGCCGCTTCAGCGGCCTTAGGGTGAGTTACCTTAATCCGCGCTGTCCCGGCGTATATTCCGTTTACCGTAGCCCTGCGCCCCATCGCGTAGAGGCCGACTACGCCTCCTCCGTTACGCGCTACATTTATATCGCTTGGCATCTGGCTGTATATTTCCCATTTGAAGTTTTTCTCCTCGCTTTCATCAATGCCGTCCATAGTAACGCTTAAAACGCCGTTAGTACTGTTGGGCGTTATCTGTACAATGTTTTCAACGGGTATTATATGCAAATCACCGGGCTTTGCTTCCCGTACTATAATGACAATCTCCAGTGATCCCGCTTCCCTGTCAGCAACGGTAATTTTTGCCAGCCCCGCTTTTTTTGCCGTAATATACGCCGTGTCATTGGTTCCCATAACGCCTGCAACCGCCGTATTGTCAACCGACCATGAAGCGTCAACGCTTTTAGTCTTGCCGCCCACCTTGTTAATCTGTATCTTCCTGTTGTTGGAGGTTGTATACATTTCAATAACATTTTCATTTGTGGTTAAATAACATACGTCTTCGCTGGAACCGGCGGGAAGCACCTTGACGATAATTTCAAGTTTATTATAGGATTTGTCGTGCGAAGCGGTAATTTTGGTAATCCCCGCGCCTATACCCAATACCTGTACCGCTTTACCGCTGCCGATAACGTGCGCGACAGCGGTATTGCCGCTCTTCCACGTAATTTTGGCAGAATCCGGTTCTTCATAATTAACCAGATCAACAGTAACCGCCCGCGTGTTATTTTCATTGACAATAATATAATTTTGCACTGTGGTCAGGAATACAGCGCCGTTATCAGAAACCTCCTGAACAATAACATACAATTTTAATTGTAACTCTCTGTACCTCGCTTCAATCATCCCGGTGCCGATGTCTCTGGCATTAACGATAATATTCCCGTTGGCAAAAGCGCAGTCAACCGCGCTGCCGGTACAGGAAACGCTTATCTCGTTATAATTTACCGTACCCACGTTGCGGATTTCCACCGGAATAAGCAGGCTTGAATCGCTTTTATTCATCGTGTAAACGTTGTTCGCTGTATACATATACGGTCCTGACTGTTCCTGCTGCGCGTATTTGGAACCGACAATAACGTTTATAACCAGAGGCTCAACACAGTATTCGTTTTTAACGGTAATAACCGCTTTATACTCGCCCTTCCCCGCCGAAATAAACGCATAACGCCCGAACACATTCAGTTTAATTTTCGCCGAATCGCAGCTCCATATAAAATCTTTCTCGCCGCCCGAATATTCCCCTATGACATTTATTCCCGCGTAATAATCATTATATCCCGGCTCCAGTATGATCACCGGATTGTCCGTTGTCATGTATACCAAATTCCTGGCTTCGCCAACGCTGCCCGTCACGGTTTCGTCAACTTCAAATACAACGCTGACTTCGTTTTCACATTCGCTGTTTGATAATACCAGGCGTTCAATGCCGATATTTTTGGCAGCCACGGCGATACCGCCGCCTGACGTTTCCCATTGAACAACTTTATTATCATATTCGAGCCTTGCCTTCGCTGCGGAAGACGGCCTTATAAGTTTATAATAGGGATTGAGAATAACCGTCTCGCCTTTTTTCATCCTGAAATGACGCTGATCAAGATTCATAAGCCGCGCCTGTTGCTTTTCATTATCCGTCCCGGTAATTTTAACCAGTATGGTTCTGGAAAAGCCGTAACCGCTGACAGTTAATTCGGTTGTACCGCATTGTTTCGGATACAAAACGCATGATACGCCGTTCCCTGTAATATCAATTAAATTATAATCGCCCGCATACCACGTAATACCGTTCTGGCTGCCGCCGCTGACGATAATGCGTGTCGTATAACATCCGGAAGCAGCCCCTTCAAGGGATAGCACAATGATACTTTCCGTAGCCACGCTGACATTACCGGTTTTATTTCCGTCAGAAACTGAAACATATACCGTCTCAAGTCTCCCCCCGGCATCCTGAACAGTCAGCCGCCCGCTCCCTTCCTTTAACGCCGTTACTTTTACGTCAATGCGGTTATTGGAATCCAATGTAAACAATTCAGGATTATGATTGATCCATAAAAGAGCGTTTTGCGCGGCCTGCGGATCGCCGCCGGTCTGTACGGCAATATGCCTGGTCTCGCCCTTGTCGATTAAAAAATGCCTTTGCGGAACATAAAAAATAAAATCACTGCCTTCAGGCGGTATGTCCCCTTCATACACGATCACCAGCAATTTCGCGTCCTGCGCTATCATGTTATGCGAAATGGTAATTTCCGATCTTCCCGCCTGTTTCGCGCTAACGCGCAGACTCTGGCCGTTTTCCCCCGCCATCGCAGCGTCAAGCACGCTTTTATCCGACACGGTAACTGTAATGCCAGAATACCCCTGTTCCAGCCTGATGCCCGGATTTAATACGTCATAATCATCATAATATTCATTGCCGTAATATATCGAAACAGGTATCATTTCCACGCTGCCGTTGCTCATCTGACGGACCCCCGCCATAAAACCAAATCGGTAAAAATCAGAACCGTTAACATTCCCGCTGACCTCGACAATGATTTCCACCGGCTTGTTGCGCGGCGTTGCGTTACACGTTATCTGAATAACCGCCTGCCCTTCGTTTTTACCTGTGATTACCGCGCCTGTACCGCATACGGAGATCGTTACAGCGTCGTTGTTAACACTATTCTTCCATTCATACACGCCGTCAGGCGGAGCGCCGTTTTCTCCAAAACCCAGACTAACTTTAATTTCATCGCCTTTCTTAATCCGGTACAATGTCTGCGGCACGGTGCAATAATACAGGTTATACAAATCGTTTTCGTTTTCAACGCAGATGACCAGCACTTTCCTGAAAAAACTTAACTGTGTGCAGGAAACAGCCATAAACGTCTGCCCCGCCTGCAAGCCTTTCATGGTCACTTCAAGCCCGTTCCCTGTAAGGCCCGCTATTGAAGGATCTTCAAATTCATAATGAATATCGTTAAGACTATTCGCAGAAACGCCCACCGCGTTCCCTTTAACAGTCTTAAACTGGTTTTTGACCAATACTATGCTGTCCGGGAAGCCTATTTCCGCCTTTATCCCAAGTTCATTTTTGACGGTAATGTATATGTCAAGATCAATCAAATTCTTCCTTTCGGTTTCAAGCGTTTCAAAACAGGAAACGGTAATCTTGCTGTTGCCTTCTTTCCGTCCGGTAACGACCATAGTGTCATAATTAAAATCTACGTGGATGTTTTCGGAATTAAGCACCCGGTATTTAAACAGTTTCCGGTCGTTATCGTCCGCATTGGTCAACAGCCGCAAAAAAACGCTCTGATTAACCAGCAGAACATGGTTGGCTTTTTCAATGCCGATTACTATCCTGTCTGCGGCTGCTTCCCCCTTCTTGACTACATAAATGACAACTGTTTTTTCATTAACGCTCTTGCTGTGGTTTATCTTCAATGCTGTCTGGCCTGTTTGCAGTCCCTCAATCAGTACCGTGCCGCCTGAAATTCCTTTAATAACCGCGACATTTTTATCGTCAATCGACCATATCAAATTTTTCATTTCTGCGGGGCTTGCCCCCGTCATGTTTGCCGTATACGATACTACGCCTCCTTCATCCGTTCCGATAAAATTTACACCCGTCAGCGTATAGGGACGGTCAATGTCCGGTTTTTCATTTTCAACGGTAATATACAGTTTCAGATTATTGCACCGTTCGTCGGCGGCGGTAATTATAAGTTCTCCGCAACCTTCTGCAAAGCCGTTGACAATAATAACATCCCCGCTTAACACATAATAAATACTTTCCTTATTGGTGTTGTTGACGGTAAAACCAAAATCAGCCGCCGCTATATTAGGATGGCGTACCGGTATCCGCACCGTCTGTCCGACCGTTATGTGATAATGCAGATTATCCGTGTAAATAAAGGGTATGGTATTTTCTTCGCCTTCACGGTATACCACCACTACAGATTCATAAGCCTGGGCAATGTTTTCGCCTGACACTGCCAGCCTCGTAACTCCGCTGCAATTCTCTATACCCCTGACGACCCCGTGCAGGCCGGACCCGCTGACATCGGCAATGGAAGGATCGCCGCTTTCCCATACCGTTATTCCGAGCATACGGGGATCGCCGCCTATAACCGGCGTGTATATTTCCTTTTCTTCTCCCGCTTTCACCCTGATAACGGCAGGCCCCCCCAGATAAACCGCCTGGCCCTTAAATGTACCGTAGGGGTACACCTTGACCATTACTGTCACTTCGTATAACGCCTTGCTGTTATATACGGTAATGCGGGTAGCGCCTGCTTTTTTTGCGGTAATAACCGCTTCCGCCTCAAACGAGGATTGAGTATTAATTTGCGCCCTCGTATACCGTACTGTGCCGGGAGCTTTTACCTCTATTATTGAAGAATCTTCCACAACCCATTCAAAAAGATTCTGATCCGCGCTTGTGCCGCCGACCAGTTCCATTTTTAAAATCGCGTCAGGCGCGTCCCTGCCCGCTTCCATTTGGATAACGTTCTGGCTCGTCCTGATATATAAGCCGTGGTCAACAAGTTTTTTTTGATTCTGCACCGCGAATAATATTTCACAGGGAAAATCGCTATATTCGTTATTAACGGACAATACCGCGTTACCGTTTTTTAGTCCTTTCACGGTGAAATGATCCTGTACATGCCCGACTTCAAGTATCTCCCTGCCTGTATCGTCCAGGCTGTAAGTGAATCTGTCCGCCCAGTCGAAGGGTACCCCGCCTTCCATACTTACGTTAAAATTAATAGTATCATTATCGTCTATAATATAAAAATTGCTGTCAGATTTAATATACTTGGCATCGCTTGCCTGCCGCACCACCACCTGAAATTCAAACGGGTATTCCACCGCCTGATTGCTCACCCGCACCTTCGCCGCTCCCGCAGTTTTTGCTTCCAGCGTACATGAAGGGCCTGCACCTTTAACGGTTAATACGCCGGTTCCCTCGACAACCTGATAAATAGTATTGTTACAATGGCTCTCGTCAACGCCGACCAACTTCGCCGAGTATTCCCGCGTACCGCCGCCCATTTCCATAAATACCACGTTTTCGCCTGTTATATAACGGGCTGTCTCCCCCTCGTTTAGAACGAACGCTACAAGATCAACACTGTACTGCGCTTTGGGATGCGTGACGGTCACCCGTGAGACCCCTGTGCGTAAACCTTCAAGAACCGCCGTATTATTTGCCGACTCCATGTACACGTAATAATCATTACCGTTTGAGAAACCAAAATTATTCTGGTCGGCGGGACTGCCCCCGTGTAATGACGCTGCCACATGCTTTTTTTTACCGACCGGTATTTCCAGCACGCTTTCTGTTAATGAGATATAGGGTATAGGTATCTCGCTGTCACCGGTAACCGTTATATCGCAATAATCGACTGCCCCGTCCGATCTGGCCAGTAACACCGCGCTGCCCGGGGCTACTGCCGTAAACACCGCCCCTTCGCTGCCTGAATTTGACGGATCTACCGCAATAATACCGGGCACGCTTGCGCTATACTCGACTACCGCGCCTTGCCTTGCTTCTTTCGGCGTTATCGTAATTCCGAGGCTCGCCCTCTGCCCGACTTCCATTGTTTTTTTCGACTCGGCAAATTGAATTTTTTCGATTTTTACCCTGGAGGATGACGATGCCTGACGGCATGAAAACAGCGGCAATACCGCAAGAATGACTGTTATTATACTGCATATTTTAATACCATTTTTCAGATTCATATCATCCTCCTGCTTCCTTGTTTTTCTTACTTTTTGACCGCCCAGTAAGTGCCTGACGGCATCGCGATAAATCCGTCCATAACCGGGCTGACTTCGATACGGTTGCGGCTATATCCGTATAACGGCAGGCATACTGCCAAATCAGGAACCGCCTGATTTGCCATTGTTTGATAATCCATGATCATCTGCGCCCGCCGTTTGCCGCTCATTTTTATATACAGACAGTCCTCGTTTGCCGCCTGAACGTCAAACACGTATTTCGCGTACATGTTGTGCCCGCCCGAATTCTCGTGCCATGCGTCATCACTGGAAATTGTAACCGTACCGTCCAGCCGGTCTATAGTAATGTAAGAATTGCCGCCCGCTATTCTGTATGTGCCGCTTAATTCAAACATCACGTCCTGTTTGGTAAACATGGCGGCGTTTGTACCTTTCAGGGTAAAATCAACATACTTCGCCGCGTCCAGTATTGTACGCTGGCTGCGGTCAATTTTTTCATTTGCCCCTTTTACCGTCATGCCTCGGGAATCGCCTAACCCGTTGTTGCATGAAACAACCGCCATGACCGCCACGACTGCCATTAATGCCGTTCTTAATGTTTTCATAACCCTTCCTCCGTCTTTATCTTAATAATAATTTGCATAAACAAGAAATTTACGTTCAAATACCGTTCTGCTGGAATTGCCGTTATAATATTCATACTTAACCGTCAATACGCCCACAAAAACGGATTTTGTCATTGTTGATAACAATGGATTATATTTTTCATCGGAAAATTTTGCCCTGCTAATCCTGAAACCGAGGGCGTTACCGCCTATACCTTTGGTATGTTCCCAATTAACTGTAATTCCGTCAGGTTTTTGGTATTCTTTCCATGTTATCGCGCTTCTCTGAATTTCATCGGGAACCGCCAAATCAATCCACAATTCGTTATCGTTGTCTGGAGCAAGACTGATGGCGTATGTTGCCCCGTCAAAATTTGATTTTGAAGCGGGTTTATATGAAGTATTTTTCTTCCATGTTACGTCAATTTTTTCATAGTAAATATACACAGGTAATTCCGCTTGCTGCCCTGTTTGTTTTGTTCTAAAGGGAAGCGGCCCGCTTTCGGTGTTATTTTTATCAAGAGAACAAGATGCGTAATAAGACTTACCGTTATCATCCTTCTGATTACGGATCAGCTTAATATATTTTGTCTTTTTTGTTACGCCGTTTTCCGTATAGTCTTCAATGCAGGTTTCATCGCAAATTACTTTAAAATATTTATCGTAAAAATTTCCTCCGTTAAATTCCAGCCAGTCACCCGCAGGGTTGCACTCGTAGAAAATTTTGACTTTTTCACCGGTCTCGGGTTCATCCGGCTGGAAGCGCAGCGATGATTTTCCTATCCACCTGATGTAGTAGTTCTTGATATTGCTCACGGTAACCATTGATTTCTTCTGCGTCTTTTCCATTGTAAAGGTAAGCCTTACCGTCCCTTCCAGTTCGCCGCCCAATACCTTTATTTCATACCCGTTCCTGCCGCAAATAAATTTATTCAATCTCGTCCACGCTTCGTCCGTGCCGGCCTGCCTGCCTTCTATTTTGTCTATCCCGATGTTACTGTCGGCGTAAAAGGTTATCTCCTCATTATTGGGATTACTGTATATAATGAATTTTTCCTCTTTTCCCGGAGATATTGAAATAGTACTTTTATCCGTCTTTACATATTCTATGGGCGCAACGTCTATAAAGACAATTTTTGTCGCCGCAGTGCCGAATTTCACGTCAATCCATGTTTTTCCCGCCTTTAAAGCGTTAATATGGACGATACTAACCCCTGATTCGTTATTAGGAGGTATTTTTTGAACAATCTCAATAATTGTCAAATCATTCGCAACCCATTGGATTTGATCGGCCTTCAACCCTCCTGATTTACCCATATCAATTGTTGCCGTTATCATCTCGCCCATACTCGTCTCAAACATTTGTATACTCGATTTATCAACCGAATATATATTTTCACCTTCATTTATTTTAAAATAAACTTTCTTGATAACATTTTTTAAATCAGGATAGATACCCAGCAGGTTGTTTGTTTCCGGTATTTTGAATTGAACTTCTGAAATTCCAGCAGCTATTGCCTCGATTTCTATTTTCCATGTCCATTTATTGTCGCTCCCCCGTGTCTTGCCGCCGTCATTTGATATGCGTAAAATGCCTGTATTGCTTATACTTACACCAAGCGCGTTCAATAATTTAATCTCGTCATCTTCATTTTTCGCGCCGCGTATTTGTATGCTGATATACTGTTTGTCTTTAAGGGTTTTATTCCACATCAAACCTTCAAGCACATGGATATACGCATAACCTGTCAAATCAACTTTGTTGACGCGCACTACCAATTCGTCGCTTTTGGTGCCGCCCACATTGGAAATCCTGACGATTGTAGTTCCTTCCTGCAATCCTTCCAGTACGCACATCGTATTTGTCGCATACGCGCTGACTACATGCTTATTGTCAACATTAAGGTTTAACGCCCCGTTTGCCGGCGCGGTAAGGTTTAACACAACCTGCTCATACTGGTTAATCGTTATATAACTCTGCGCGAACTTTATGTCGGTCGCGTCCGTTATTATGACCTTTATATCCAGCCTGTAGCCGGTTTTGGGATGGCTTATCGTAATTATCGCTTCGCCTTCGTATTTCCCCTGCACAGGTTGCACATAACAGGTGTCGGCGTTGGCCAGTATGGACACCGGCTGGTAACTCTGGCCGCCCCCCTGCTTTAATACTGAACTGAAACTCGATATTTGCCACTGAAACCCGTATACGTCTTCCGGCGTTCCCCCCACAAGCCTCGCCCGGATAAGCCTCTGGCTCTCAGCCGTAGTCATCTCTATTAACTGGCTGTCCGTGGCAATATATATGCCGTTGTTCGGTTCCAGCGGTTCCACAACGACCAGCATGGTAATCGAATTTAAGCTTGACGGATGCCATATCTGTATCCGCGCTGTTCCCGGCGTAAGCCCCTTTACCATCGCGGTATCGCCTGAATAATTAAGTTCGATTAGATTACGGTCATTGGAACTCCATGTAAATTGCGATAACTCATGCCCGCCCCCGTTGGCCAAATTCGCCTTGACCTGTATTCCGCTGCCTTCTTTAATCGCGACAATATTGTTAGGCGTCGTAATATAAACAGGATTGCCGGTATTTTTTTCAGTCACACGCACATAGATATACAGCGGATACTCAATACACGAGATATGCTGCACCATAATTTTGGCAGTTTTTGTAACATTTTTTGCCGTAATAACCGCCGACTTTCCGGAATCGCTGATGCTGATAATGTCATGGTCGTCGGTACTCCATATATAATTGCGGCTGTTAACATCGCTATACCCTGCCAGTTCAACCTCGACCGCCTGATACCCGCCTTTCTCCAGCACGACAAAATTCTGCTTTGTCGTCAGATACACGAGGCTGGTATCTCCCGCCATGACTATAACAATTATCTTTTTGGCGTAACCTTCCAGTTTCGGATGCGTTACCGTAACAAGGGCCTGCCCGAAATTAACGCCTTTTACCCTTACCCTGTTGCCCGTCGTCTCTACCGCCACCCGTTGAGGGTTATCGCTTTCCGCTTTGAAGTGACCAATGTCATAATCTTCGTATAATTCCTGAATGGCTACGGTAATATCCGCTTCCTCGTTTAATTGCAGTTTGACAATCTCCCGGTCGGCGGTAATATGCGGGACCGGACTGGCAAGAACCGCCTGAGCGTCGCAGATCACCGTAATGTCAATGTCATTCACACTGCGCGGGTGGCTCGCCCTGATTACAGCCGTGCCTGTTTTGTTGTTGGGCATAATATCGACAAACTCCCCCCGCCTGTTGTTAAACGTCAGCAATACCGGTTTATAACCAGGCTCGTCCGCCAGTTTGTGCAGTATTCCCCCTGTTTCTTCCGATACCAAATTCCACTCTATTTTGACCAGTTCCTCCCTGCTAAACCTTATGCCTCCAACAGACACCCGCGTCACGTCCATTGTTTTCGCCGGATCAAGAGCGTACACTGTTTTTAGCGCCGTCATATACCAGTCGTCTGTTTGCGTTTCCGCCAACAGGGGCGCGGAACTGCTTACCTCCGCCATGAACGTAACATCTGTTTTACACTCATTGTTATACAAAACTATTGTTGCAATCCCTTCGTTGATGCCAATAATATTGATCTTGTCCTTGCCGCAGGTTTTTATTTCCGCAACTTTGTTGTCAAAAGGATTTGAAACCGGATAAAATTCCCATTGGTCGGCGCTGCCGCAAGGCAATGCGGCGTGAAACGCCGTCAAGGGCAGTATGTCATTGCGCCGCAGATGGTAATACCTGTTGTCAAGGTTTACCGCCCTGTACTGATCCGGATTCGCGTCTACATATACTTTGATAAAACGCTCTATCTGGCGGTACGATACAACCACTTCCGTTTCGCCTATGCCTTTAGCGTTCAGGTAACAACTGGTTTTATCGCCGGGCGTTGGCTGAATATCGACAACCGCAGGATTAAGCGTCCTCCATTCCAACTCGTCCTTTTCTTCCGGCGATAAATTACACCCGATGCTTGTTTTGCGGTTTACCGTATCCGGCGAAAGCCCTATAATGTTCTCCGTCACGATGCGCTTGTTCATTTCAGCGGACAACCTTGCCTTAACCGAAATGTATATCCGCTCAATCACCTTGCCTTCATACTTCACATCAAAATAACAGTTGCCGGCGTTCTTCCCCTGTATTGTTACTTCCTGTTTATACTTGCCAATGTCATTGTCATTGATATTTATCGTATAACTTATAATATTATTGCCGCTTGAACCGTAATCCCAGCTTATCTTGTCCAGCTTCGCTTTGTATGCAGCGTTCGACAATCCCATCGCGCCCTGCTGAGGCACGGTAATTTTTATGGTTTCAGTCGGATCGCCTATGGTCAGCAAATAATTTGGCTTGCTTATCCCTATCGGGAAGAGTTGCTGCAATTCGGTTACGGTCTCCGCCGTATATACCAGTATCCGCGCGTCATCGGGAATCTGCCTGCTTTTATGGCTGAAATTTACATACGTCTGCCCCTTTGCCTTGCCTGTTAACAGGTATTCGCTGCCCGTTCCTCCGGCGGACACTTTGACAATGTTCTTGTCAGGATTTTCTTCGTCTGCCCACTCAATGCCGTTATACGACAGTCCGGGCGGGTTAATCGACAATGTTGCGGTTTTGGTATACGGTTCCTGATATTGCGCCGGATCGTTTTCCGCGCCCTTCCACACCACCAGCCCCATCATGCCGTTATATACAAACTGATAGCTTTGCCCGGGCATCAATTCCTCCGACACCTCGAATGTCAGGTCAACCGGTTTGGAAATCAACTCGTGGCTGATTCTGACTCTGGCTATCCCTTCATTTATTGCCTCTATCTCCGCATAATCGTTCATCGGAGGGTGAATTTTAATTACGTTATTTTTGTCTGCATCCTCCCATGTAATGAACGCTTTCTGCGCCTGGGGAAATCCCGCCGACCCGAAAACAAGCGAAACTGCTTTGATATCCCCTTTTTTTAAACGGAAATAACTTTCCTCACATGCCATAACATAGGTGTTTGCCAGTTCGTCATAGGTGCGCGCGCATACTACCAGTATCTTTTTGACATAGCCCAATTCTCCCTGGCTTGCAGTAAGCCAGGCCTGCCCCCGCGCCTTGCCCTTGATAAAAAGTTTGCCGCCTTTGACCTTTCCGTCAGAACCAAGCGGCAGTTCGCCTGAAATGCCGATCACGGAAGTATCGTCAAGCGACCACTCGATGTTATTAATCTCTGACGGAGACAGTCCGTCCGTAAGCGCCGTAATCATTTTGTTCTCGTCAATAATCAGTTCGACAATAGACGGTAAAGCAATATTCTTCGCAAGCGGCGGCGTTTCGGATACCGACACATATATCTTCAAATCAATAACTTTCGCCGGATGAGTGACCGTTATGACCGTACTGCCTTTGGCTTTCGCCCGTACCATCGCGGTCGGGCCTGAATAATCCACTTCGATAACCGGATCAGAACCGTTCGCTTTGTAATCCGCGCCGTTTCTGTCCAGCCATTTAATTTTGTTAATATCCCTGTCAGCCGTTTCATCGGCGTTGGTTAACAAATACATCATCACTTCTTCATCGGGTTTCAACAGCCAGTGATCCTGCGCTATGCCAAGCACAACAGCCTTTAAGGGATCAGCACCCGGAGGCACTACATACGCCACAGTCACCTTGTCATTGACGCTCCTGTCGTGGCGTGCAACTATATTGGCCTGCCCTGTCATTTCCGCCGGATTTGACGGCGCAGTTCCGTTTCCCGCCGTCAGCAGGCAAGTCTCGCCGTTGCCGCAAACCCTTACCATTGAGCCGTTACTGCTCGACCATTTTACACGGTCTTTTTCCACAACGCTTGCGTCCATCGTGTCGCCTGACAGCTTCACCTTGAGTTCCACATTCGTATCGCCCCAGTTCATCCCGATAAAATTCGGCCCGGTCAGCATATACGGCTTGTCTATTGTGGCAAGCTCCGGCAAAACAGTTACTTTTATTTCAACCGGAATAATTTCCGTACTCGTTCTGTTTTTAACAGTAACCGTAGTCGAACCGTCGGAAAGCCCCTGCAACAGCAGGCGGTTTTTTATCATCGTGGCGGCAAGCAGCCGTTTGTCGTAATTTTCCACATAATACTGATCATTTTCCGACAATCCGTTGGGCTGATTGTTAACCATGCCGGAATTTAAAACCGGAACCGATATGCTTTGCCCTGCCGCCACCGTTTGATATACCTGATCCACGTATAAAACCGCCATCATCGCCAGTTCTTCCGTAGTCCCCGCCATTACTACAGCTTCAAACGGGTATTTAAGCGTGTCAGCGTTATTGACAATAAGTTTGTTGATACCCTTGCCCGTTCCGTGAATTTCGTTATCAAGCCCGCTCAAGTCCTGCACCGTGGCGATAATTTCAGGGTTTTCGATGCCGCACCCCTTGATCTCCCATGCCAGTTTTCCCACGCTCAACGGATCTCCCTGAACCATGTACAGATTGACCGGAGTGTCTTTGCCCGTCTGCTTCTGCACGGTCGTATCGATCTTTATAAGAGAGCCTTCTTTCCGTCCCACAATGTACTGCATGTCGCCAAAGGTGCCTCGCGGGTAAACCTTGCATATTACCGTTGCCGCCGATTTGCTTTTTGGATGAGTGATAATAATTTTTGTCGAACCTGTTTTTTTCGGAGTGATCAGCGCCAGCGTGCTGGCAACGCTTTTGATTTCAGCCGAGGCGCGGTTTCTCATACTGCGCGTAATATAGTTGACATTTTTTCCGTCGGGTAAATCCAGCGGCTCCGCCGTAATTACGCGCCCGTCCTCTACAGTCCATTCAAAACCGGCTTTGTCTGCTTCAATTCCGTTAATCAGTTGTATGGATAACTGCGTCGCTATTTCCTTCCCCGCTTCCAACTGGATAACGTTCTGGCTGGTCGTGATATAATACTCGTCCGGCGCAACCGTGTTCTGGTCTCTCACCACCACCAGCGCCTCTCGGCTGTACTGTATATGTGGGTTGCTTATTTCCACAATACATCTGCCGCCGGAACGCGCCGTTATATAAAATGAAAAATTGGTCTGGTTAATATCAATACAGTTAACATCGCCCTTTTTAACAAATGTGAAGTCGGCATCCCAGTTTTGAAGGCAATAACCTCCCGTCTTCGCGGTGATAAAATCGCCCTTGCCTATGTCCAGCACCAGGAAGGCTTTGTCCAGTTCGATATAACTTTCTTCGCCCTGCAATACTATTACCCGCACCTCCAGCGGGTATTCAGCCAGAGGATGGGTTATTCTTATAACCGCCGTTCCTTTTCTTCCAGCCGCTATACTGCAACTGTTATTGCTCGGCAATATTTCAATACAGGGATTTTCTTCAATAATACTAAACGTAAAACCGGATATGTCTGTCGCGCTGCCGCCTACCAGTGTCGCCGTTAATTCATGGCTCGGCCCTCCGGCTGTCATTGTAATTACATTCCGGCCCGATGTAATATACCTGGCCTGCTCGCTTACGCCTAACACAAAAACAAGTATCTCTGCGGTAAATTCGCTTTTGTCATGTTTAACAATAATTTTCTGGCTGCCCCGCTTTTCGCCCTGCACTACCACCGTGTTGCCTGTTGGATTGATGCTGATATTGTCTTTTCCGGTCTCCAGTTCCCACTTGAACTGCTGCTGGTCTATCGCGTTGCCGTTATAAAGGCTCACCTGAACCGTTTTACGCGCCCCTTCCAAAACCTCGATAACCTGCGTTGGAACCATAATATACGGGACCTGTACAATTTCTTCGCCGTCAATATCAACTTCCAGATACGCCGTGTAACCGTCCGCTTTGGCGACGATCACCACGGTTCCGCCTTTTTCCGCCGTCAAAACACAGCCGTCATTGCTCGTCTCGGTAATTGACACATATCCTTCAACAGACGCCGTATACTCAACTATATGGTGCTTGCGCGCTTCAGCCGGTTTTACATTTACCTTGACCGCCTGGCGTTCCCCGATTTTCATTTCGATTTTGGGATTTACGAACTGCAAGTCCTCGACACGCGGTTTTTCGGCATCGGGATCATTCCTGCAGCCTGTCCCGCAGATACAGCATTCCAGTAAAATACACACAATCGCCGCATATCGCACCATAGATTACCCCCATATACAGTGAGCAGTTAGCAGTTAGCAATGAGCAATGTTAAGAATGTTACATCTTGCATTGCTCATTTCTAATTTCTAATTTCTAATTGCTACTATATATAGGGCGCAAATGTGCATTTTGATTGCATTTTGGAGAAAATTTTTTCATTTTTTTTTGTTTTTTTGTAAAAGTGTTGTGCGTTGCCTGTTTTCACATTATAGGAAACGTGTATTGCACTGCCACCCGAAATATGCGACACTATCAACATGGACGCAACGATTCGGGCGGAACTGGATAAACTTACCGAACTCATCATAAACGCCATTCCGGTAGAACAAATATATCTCTTCGGTTCCTATGCCTACGGAACGCCCCACAAGTATTCCGATTTGGACCTGTACGTGGTTTTGAAAGACGATGTTACCATGCGGGACCTGGATGCCGGCCTTCAAATCCGTATGGCCATTGCCCGCAAAAAATCTATGCCCGTTGATATTTTAGCAAAAAAGAGGAAGGATTTTGACAGCCGCCTGAACGATATAACTCTGGAAAGGATTGTAAACCGGGACGGGATACGGATATATGGCTAAACAAACTAATACGCCGGAAGACTGGCGAATTCTTGCCGAACGGGATATGACCGTTGCCGATCACCTTGCCAATACCATGGTTCCGGTTCCTACTGAAATCATTGCCTTTCATTGCCAGCAGGCAGCGGAAAAATATTTGAAGGGTGCTTTGGTAATTCTGGGGGAAGAACCGCCCTATATACATGATTTGGACGATCTCTGCTCCCTTGCGGAAAGGCACCGCCCTTCGTTTGTAAGTATAGCTTCCCTTTGCACTATAATTACTCAATTTTCATCGCAGCCGCGATATGATCGAGGTGTAGACCTTTCCGAAGCGGATATGCGCCTTGTACTTGTACACGCAAAAACAATCAGGGAATTTCTGCATAAGGAAATCCCCGCACTGTTTGAATGAGATTCGGGCTACGCGATTCTGAGTGTCAGGTATGGGGCGGCACTCCTAACACTTGGAAACCGTCTGCTAGGGAAAAGGGAAGAAGGAAAAAAGTAAGAGGCTGAAAAATCTGTTAATCCGAATGATTGACAAATTCTACAGTTTACGGTATATTAATGACAGGCGGTAGCCGAAAGCCGTGATATTGAGGTCGGTACACCCGAAAGGGCTAGCTGGAATTCCCATTATCGCGGTTTTTTTATTGCATTTCAATATTGGTTACTCCGTAATAATAAACAAATCGCCTATCCGGCTGTTTTTTAACAATAATATGAACTTTATAGGGTTTCCCATCAATTTTACAATTGTTCTCGAAATCACTAACGTTTTCGATGCCGCGAGTATTCTTTGTATCTTTTTCTGTTTTAACCAGTCTCGAAGTTTCTATCATTACATCCAGCAGTTGTATTGCAATTATCCGAGACCTGGTGCGTGACTTTTTCCACCATTCCTTAATAACTCTTGTTGTGACCTCAATATTCCATTTTGTATTTTTGTTTATCAATACCAACGGCGGATCTTTAATAAAATAATCATGGGCGTATTTTGTATACTTTTCTTTTAATTCTTTTATATCAAGCCTTTTATCATCATCAGTTTCCCAAATCTCGGGAATTTGCGCTTCATGCAGCCTGGTCTCCATAAATAGTAGCATACAGAAATAAGGAAAATGCTACAAGACTGTCTAAACATTTAAACAGGAATGTATGCTTTACAGAATTTACTTGGGGTCCTGTCAGATAAAATGAGTGATACGGAAGGATTTTGACAGCCACCTGAACGATATGACTCTGGAAAGGAATGTAAACCGGGACGGGATATGGATATATGGCTAAACAAACTAATACGCTTGTACACGTAAAAACAATCAGGGAATTTCTGCATAAGGAAATCCCCGCACTGTTTGAATGAGACAAACCCGGAGCCAGTCGGTACGCTAAAAACTCAGCGTACCGAATTTTCTTTGTATTATTCTTCTGACACTATGCCAGTACCGGTATAATTTAACAAAAATCTGCCGTCACTACCTGATGCTGCCCTGCCGCCGGATTGTAATGCGCTTCCATTCCATTTTTCACCCCCAAGACCGCCTTTGCTTTTAGGCGCAATAAGCGTATTATTAACCGTAAGATTATTGGCTGTTATTGGTACACCGCCGTTTCCTCCATTTCCGCCTCCGTTACCGTCACCCATATATGCACCTTTATTCCCGCCTCGGCCTCCCTCTCCGCCGTTCCCGCCTCCGAGCGTAATATCACCGATAATGGTAACTCTATCGGTTACTATTGCCGTAGCGCCATGCCCGGCAGATTTGCCGACTCCGGGCCTTTTGGTTAAAGTACCTGTAGTACCCTGACCGCCATTTCCGCCGTCTCCGCCATAAAGCTTGTTCGATGAGCCTTTGCTGTCTATCGTCAGGTTAGGCACAGGGGCAAAATTTGCCCCCATATATATAACCGGCCTGCCGTTTCCTCCGGATTCATCCACTCCTCCGTTAGTTCCGTTTTGCCCAACCGCATAAACATCGTAGATCTCAATGGTCAGGGGCAACGTGCGTTGCAAAACTACAATCCTTGCATTTGTATATATAGTTCCGCGTATGCCCGTAATCTTTGCCAAGGTTACATTTGCGGGAATAGAGGTAGTTAAATCCTCACCCGCTCTAAAAGCACGTTCCAGTGTTACAATGCCGGGTGACCATACCGCATATAATTTTACTGTTGCATCTTTCACATCCGTGAGGTTCACCACAAGTTCCCCATCCGAGAATTCCACATTTGTCGCGTTAGGCGTTCTTGCCCAGCCCGCAAATGAATATCCAGAGGGGGGAGTAAAATTATTTTTTAGAAGGTTTTGCTCTATACCATACCCGTGTACATCACGCCCCATCGTACCGCTGCCGCCGTTGGCATTGTATTCAATCGTATAAGTAATAAAATTCAATCCCGGCTTGGGGAGATTGTTCAAAATCGAAATATCAAGTTCAAAACCTGTAGCGTCGCTTTTCCTGAAAGAAGGCGTTTCGGAATAGTCCAGACACCAAAAATACGCGTCCGGTATTACGTATTCTCTGAATTCGTAGTAAATCTCATTTGTTTTGGAGTTTTTAATAACATACAAATAAACATCGGAAGCGGAAAACATCGTATATCGGTAATAACCGGCTTTATTGCTGCTGTTAAGATGAAATTGATCGGACTCCATAGTGGACAAAGTATAAGACGTGGCGTGTTCTACCGTATTGGTAAGCGATTTAGTTTTCTGGAAAGATGTAGATGCGGTATTGGAAGTATACTCGCTCCAATTAATTTCACCGTTAATCTTCGTCTCCGCTTTCACCATTTTTATTAGAGGCAATTTTAGCTTTATTTCCCCAGCTAATTTTTCCCCGTTTGTCTTTGATTTGGTATTTTCTTCAACAACGCCTATTGTTGTCTGGCTGCTTTCTGTAACAACGTTTCTTACGCTGTTTGTCATACTCTCTGTTTTTGTAAACGTGTATGTCCAATCAGTTCCGCTGTGATAACGAGCCGTCTGAAAAAACATGGGGATGTTTTCTAATTCGCCCAGATAAATGTAATAAAAATCGTAATCATCGTATGAAAACGAATACTTGATTTTATCATTACCTGAATATGAATTCGCCTCAAATTTGTTTACGGAACGGAATTGTATTGTTGCCGGATCGCTATTTGGGTTATCCGTTGATTGAGTACAGGCGCTCAAAATGAGCAAGAGGGAGCAGAGGGCTGTTAGCCGCGTAAAAATCTGTTGTTTGTTTTTCATTATAGTTTCCTTTTAACTTTTCTACTGCGGAGCTTCGCGCTCCGCGCACCGGAAACCCCGGCATACAGAAATAAAAGAGGAGTTAGGAAGTAGGAATTAGGAATAAACATCTTGGCAGCTCTGTTCTGCTAACTTGGCTTTATTCCTAATTCCTCACTCCTCATTCCTAATTATCCATTACGGCTGTTTCGTCCACCGATCATTGTCTCGTGTGTTCGGTCTCGTATATGTTCCTGCGCCGCCCGAAAGGTAGGCATCCTTTAACGAATCAGCACCTTCCCATCCATTACCATCTCTTTCAGGAAAAGCCCATTTACCAAAATTAGAGTAGGTAATTGCGCTCCCTGTACTAAATGTTACGCTGGTAAGTTGAATAGCAACACCAAAAGCCTGCTGCCCAATGCTGGTAACACTGGCTGGTATGGTTATGCTGGTATTTTTGATTCCCAAAAAAGCGTCCCCCCAATACTAGTATAATATTTTCAAAACAAGAGGACTATATTCATAAAGGATGATATAATCAAATTATCCATAAATAATCCGGGGGAGGGAATTTGATTATGGCAAAGCTGGGCATTATAGAAATATCCGAAAACGACAGGGCTTATTTAGAATCGCTTGTACGCACAAGAACAATGCAGGCGCAGATAGTGCAAAGAGCAAGAATAATTTTATTACGAGCGGAAGGCACGCCTA
>Ga0268262_10001723_pt1 | contig 26462 bp, 37 predicted proteins | sample TergutNc150P3_FD_190354 | JGI IMG/M metagenome (GOLD analysis project Ga0268262, IMG submission 190354) | Nasutitermes corniger P3 segment gut microbial community from laboratory colony in Florida, USA - Nc150 P3 (SPAdes) (version 2) | ecosystem: Host-associated > Arthropoda: Insects >... | reverse complement strand
CTTCGTCAGCCGTAACTGGCGGTTCGTCTTCGTCTGGCGCAGCGCAGGGCGGTGTAGGCTCTTGCACAGTGTCATCTTCTGGTCTTTGCGCTGAAAATATATCCCAAGCCGAGTGCATTAAAGGCACTTTTAGTGCTGGCGGCACTTGCGGTGCACAATATACGTACTGCTTGTTAATGGAAAGCAATCCTGTTGATTGCAAGCTTATTGGAAGTGCGAGTATGCCTAGCAAAGCAAGTTGCCCCGCTGATGAAGATGGGGTTAAAGCATTTGCCAATGAAACTATTTGCGGTGGCTCAAAAGGCTCATGCAAGCTCCAATGGATGGAGTTATATGAATTCTGCGTAGACGTAAATAGAGGTGTATGCGAGAAATTGTACGCTGATTCTGAGGATTATAACGTAACTTTCCAAAACGTAACTTTCCAAGCTGGCGAATGCGGCACTGCCGCAGAGCAATATCCGTGTTGCCTTTCAGATGATGGAGTTGAATATTTTATCCCCGGTTCTTTCAGCAAAAGCAATTGTTATTCCAAAGGCGGAACGCCTGCAAACGCCAGTATATGCGTGGATTTCGGTAATTAAAAAATGTCTGAACCCCGATTGGCCAGGATAAATCGGGGTATCGCGGTTCAGACAATTTTCTACATTTAACCCCTAAAAGAGGGAAACACAATGAGAGAACAACTCGCTAAAACCGTACTCACGGCAGCCTTGGGGCTTGCCTCGGTACTCACCCTTTCCTGCTTGGAAGACAAAGGCAATAGCAGCAGCAACCCAGCCAGCGGCGGCGATGGCGGTGGCGGTGGTGAGCAAACTTACAAGACCGTTAAAATTGGCGAGCAAGTTTGGATGGCGGAAAACCTCAACATAGGAATGGGCAACTCAATATGCTATGAAAATGATGAAGCCAACTGCAAAAAGTATGGGCGGCTTTATGACTGGGAAACGGCTAAAGCGGCGTGTCCCTCTGGCTGGCGTTTGCCTAGCGACAATGATTGGGGCAGGCTTATGCGCTATGTGTATTCGGAGAACAATAACCGTACCGCAGGCAAATACCTTAAAGCCAAGAGCGGCTGGAACGATAAAAGCGGAGGAGGCTCTGGCAACGGCATAGACAAGTATGACTTTGCAGCTCTTCCGGGCGGCTACCGCCTATCCTCAGGGAAGGGCGGCAGTTTCGACAATGTAGGCAGCTACGGCATTTGGTGGAGTTCATCAATTGATGATAGCAGAGAGTACAGCCAAGCCTACTACAGATTCATAGACTATAACCAAGATGGCGCCTTCCGCGCTCAGGACGAGACTGATGCCTTGTTCAGCGTCCGTTGTGTGCAAGGAGACGAGCCGCCTTCTTCTGGCAAGGTTGCTGGCGAGACTTTCGTAGATAATCGCGATAGCAAAACATACCGATATGTAAAAATAGGCACCCAGACTTGGATGGCGGAAAATTTGAATTACAAAACCCAGGATCACACTAGCCGTTGCTATCCAACAAGCGGCCCAATAAATAATAATGATATTGATAACTCTAATTGCGATAAATATGGCAGGCTATATAGCTGGAAAGTGGCAAAGGGCGTTTGCCCTAAAGGTTGGCGTTTGCCAAGCAATGCAGATTGGAATGTTTTGCTGAAATACACCAATCCGAGTTGCCCTCAGCAGCCGCGCTCCACAGAAGAAAGCGGCACAATTTGCGCTGGCGCAGGAACCAAGTTAAAGGCTGGTAGCGGTTGGGATGATGATGGCTACGGCGATGATACTTATGGTTTTGCGGCTCTGCCGGGAGGCCGCAAAACGGGAGTTGGCGATGATTTTGATATTATCGGCAGCGGCGGTATATGGTGGAGTGCCGACAATTATTACAGCATGGGAATGTACAGTGACCTTGAGAACACCGCAATGGGCGAAAGCAATAAGAATTCCTTGCACAGCATTCGTTGCGTGAAGGATTAAACGCACCGCCATTTTTCTATATTTCCTCTACACCGCTCGGATGGTGGAATGGTAGACACTGGGGACTTAAAATCCCCTGATCGCAAGGTCGTGCGAGTTCAAGTCTCGCTCTGAGCATATTATGAAGAGTTCTGTGAAAAAATGCGTTTTAGCCTATTCAGGCGGCTTGGATACATCGGTGATAATTCCTTGGCTGATAGAGAATTATGGGTGTGAGGTTGTGGCTTTTGCTGCGGATTTGGGTCAAGGCGATTGCGATGCCCCGGCTTTGAAAAAGAAAGCCGTTGCAAGCGGAGCTTCCAAATGCTATGTGATGGATTTGCGCAAGGAGTTTTTGGAAGATTATGTGTGGCCCACTATGAGAGCCGGAGCTAAATACGAAGGCACCTATCTTTTGGGAACCTCATTCGCAAGACCCTTGATTGCAAAACACCAAGTGCTCATAGCACAAAAAGAAAAAGCAGATGCCGTGGCTCACGGAGCCACAGGCAAAGGAAATGACCAGGTTCGTTTTGAATTGACATATATGGCTTTAGATCCTCGCTTGAAAGTGATTGCTCCTTGGAAAGACCCAAAATGGCACATACACAGCAGAGAAGAAGCCATAGATTATGCGGAGAAAAGGCGTATTCCCCTCAGCGGAATCTCAAAAAAGAAAATCTATTCAGAAGACGGAAATCTGTGGCATCTCTCGCACGAGGGCGGAGTTTTGGAATATCCTGAAAAGGAGCATAAATACGATATGTTAAAGCTCTCCAACACTTTTGAGAAAGCTCCGAACAAAGCGGAATATGTTAAGATAACATTTGAAAGGGGAAATCCGGTTGCGTTGAACGGCAAAAAGATGGATGCAGTAACTTTGCTCAAGGAGTTAAACAAAATAGGCGGCAAGCACGCTTGTGGATTGCTAGACATTGTTGAGAACAGGCTGGTTGGATTGAAGAGCAGGGGAGTTTACGAAACCCCCGGCGGAACTCTTTTATACAAAGCGCACGAGCTTTTAGAATCCCTCACGTTGGATAAGGCAACTCTTGCGGAAAAACAAAAACTCTCCCAGACCTACGCATTTTTGACTTACAACGGCGAATGGTTCACTCCGCTTCGCCAAGCATTGGATGCTTTTGTGAACGAAACTCAAAAAACGGTTACGGGAGATGCGACTTTGAAACTCTATAAAGGAAATGTAATCCCTGCTGGAGTTCAAAGCCCCTTTAGCCTTTACGACCCAGACTTGGGCGGTTTTTCCGATGTGGACTTCTACGACCAAAAAGATGCTACAGGATTTATTCGCTGCTTTGGGCTTCCGCTAAAAACCAGAGGGATGCTTTTGGGCAAAAAAAATCCGGTTGATTTTGGTATTTGAGATATGAAAAAACAATTTTTCATTTTGCTGTTGCTTGCCATCGCTTTTGTCGGTTGCGGGTCGCAGAAGAAAGTTGTTGTAAGCGATGATTCAGCGGGCAAAAGCAGTTCATCTAGTTCCGTTTCCTCTGCTGCTGCAACAGGGAAAGTCAGCGAACCAAAAAAAACAGCGGATAGCAAGCCGGAAGAAGTGAAATCACTTACGGATAGCCGTGATGGTAAACAATACAGGGCGGTTACCATAGGTACTCAAATCTGGATGGCTGAGAATTTGAACTATAATGCAAACGGTAGCAAGTTTTACCTTTCGCCACAAACGTAATAAATTTTTTACAAAAACGTTCCATTTTTCCAAAAAATGCGTAAAAAAAAGAGTTTTTCTGCACTTTTTGCCCGAAAAAAGCGCTGATTCCCCAAATTTCACCAACCGTTAAGCTGGATTTGCTACTGCGCCGCCCCTGAAAGGCTCGCCGGACTTTATTACGCCAAACGCTATTTTGACCATCCTGTGCATTACCGCCACCAGAGCAACATCATTGGGCTTGCCCTTTGCAACAAGCCGCTCGTAAAGAGCTTTGCACGGCTTGCAATGCTTCGCCGCAGTCATTGACGGCATATACATCACGCCTCGCATGTAAGCGCATCCGGTTTTTACCATCCTGCCTTTGCCGCGAACCGTGTCGCCGGAGTCGTTAACTCGCACGCCAAAGCCTGTAAACGAGGATAGTCTCCTGTGCGTTTCAAACTTTGAAAAATCCTGCACGCTTGCAAGCATAACAGCAGCGGTCTTTGTGCCCACGCCTGGTATGGTTCGCAATAGCCGGAACTCCTTTGGGTAAACATCCTTCACGAGCCTGCAAAGCTCGGCGGTAAGTTTTTCCGTCTGCTCCGTGCAGTAATTTTCCAGATTGCCCATGACGCCGCACAAGTCATCAGTTTCGGCGACCACCAGCTTTGTGGCGTGCAGCCTGTTGTGGGCCGCAAGCTGCATTTTCGCCAAGCTGTGAAGCTGCGATGTTATGAGCTTTGCTCTTTCCAACTGCGGCGGCGGTGCTTGCCAAAGCTCCTGCGCTTTGATGCTGGCGGTCTCGGATGCGTACTTTGCCAGGTCTCGCGAGTCGGCTTTGTCTGTTTTGGCTTTCCGGTTTTGCGCCTGGCTCCACCGTTTGAACCGCAAAGGATTTACCACCTTTACGGCTCGTTTTTTGGATGCGAGGAAAGTCGCCAAGCGGTAATGGTAGTTTCCGGTTGCTTCAAACACAATTTCCGCATCTGCGGGAATGTCTTTGAGCAGCTTCCGGAAGCCTGCCGCGCAGTTCTCGTACTGCTCGTGCCTGTTGTTCCAGTGGGCGTCGAGGTATCTGCGGGATACGTCTATGCCTGCTATCTGCTTTTTCTTTTTGTTCATTTTCACCTCTCTTGTTGTTTTGTTTTTCCGCGCCCGTGCAAATTTTAAGCCGTCTTCTATAGCCGCGCGCGAAGCGCATAGTTTTTACCCGGCATGGCATTGCCACGAGGCGCGCCCCGCCGTGCGGCCATCTTGCTGCGCGTGCGCGAGGCACAAAATGTTTACCCGGCAGTCGCAAGGAGGGGTATGTTTAAGCTAGGAAATGGATTGTCATTTTTTTATATATTTCATTGAAACCCACTAAGGAGCGTATTTATGAATAACACAAGTTTTCTCCCGATTTTCCTCGCTTTGGCCATTCTTTTTCTTGCCGCCTGCGGCAGTGATGATGGCAACAATGCTACACCAAGCAATGGCTTGTTGCCAAAACATCTGTACTTAGATGTTTCTTTGCAACGTCCGTTAGGAGCACCGCCGATTAAGTATGAAGGCGATGGCGTGATAAATATACGTATTGGGGTATGTGAAATTGAGGCAACTTTACCTGCTGGAACAATAAAAAACGGGCAAATAATATGGGATTTGCCAGAGATAAACGGCGAATATCTAAAACCTTTTCCGGCATTTTGTGGCGAGCCTAGTGAAGTAGCCGTTTCTTATCCGAAAAATTTAAAAATGACGACTGCGCATATTGGTGCTGTTATTACAGGCTACGGTTCAGTATGCTTAAAGTTAATGGATAGTGAAAACCGTATGAATAACTCCCCAGATAGAAACATTAACTATTATTCCGAGGGAGGAGAAATAAAAGGCTCTGTTGTGTGGGAGGGAAATGATGTAGTATTTTACGATTTGAAAATTTCAAAAGGCTGGAATATTATCAATGTCATTGATAATGGTCTTGTTAATAGTACATATAGCTCTTTAGAAACAACTAACCCACCGCCACTTGTCGGCGAATTAGTATTGTGGGAAAATTGTAGCTGGAAATAAAGTTTCCGCAAAGTTCCGGCGAGTTTCGCCGGAGTTTTCTGCAAGTTTCCGCAACGTTTCGCGCAGATTTTATTAAAAATCTATGCTAAACGCGGCAAAACGGCGATGTTTTTTTGCGTTATTTTCGCGAATTTAATGTATATTTGAATGACGGGCGGAGGAAGGTAATGAGTTTTGAATCGTTTGATGGCAACAGTCGCAGGCATGGCCGCGGGGGGCTTGCTCGCCCGCTTTCTTTTGCGGAAGTCCGAGGAAGAAACGGCGCGGGAGCTTAACGCCGGGGAAGAGGACAAAGCCGTAAGCTATGTGGTCGCAAAGACTTGGGAAGATGTGGGGAGGCTTCTGATGGGCATCGTTGAGGGGCATCACGGCGATGTGGCCCCCTACGACAATTTCACTTTCCAGCAGTGGTACGAGCACGTCCGCAGCCTGCCCTACATCCCCGACCAGCGCAAGGCCGGGGAGCACGACCTTGATGTGTTCTGCCGCCCTCGCCGCACCCTCGGCGACAACCCTCCCTGCCGCGACTGCGACGACAAGGCCATCCTGATGGCCTGCTGGTGCTTCCGCCACGGCGTCCCCTTCCGGTTCGCGGTGTGCTCATACGAAGATGCAAAGGAAGCAGAAGTGGAGTGCTGGCATTGCATTTTGGAGGTTCTGCTTGGCGGGGCGTGGAGCGAATGCGACTCCACCTACCCAGAAGATTCTTTCCCTGGCTGGCGCAAGTATCACAACAAGATAATCCTCTCCGAGTGGGCAAAACCCGATAATCAACGGGCGGAACGGGCGTAAAAAATTTTCTTGGAGTCTGGGGGGGAGGCTCTTTCCCGCTCTGAAAAATTTAATGTATCTTTGAATCGTGGGCGAAGGAAGGTTGTGAGTTTTGGCAAATCCATTGTTGCTTGTTGGTGCAGTCATCGCGTTTTTAGCTATGTCAAGAAAGAAGGAAACCGCTTCCCCCGCTGGGGACACGTCTCCCCCCGACCCTGAGAAAGGGACGCCGGAGGCTGCGAAGGCCGCCGAGACCGTCAAGCGCGAGAAGGGGAACACCACCCTGGAGATGGTGGACGAAATAGTCAAGGAAATCGGCTTGAAGCCGGATGCCGGCTGGCAGCTTCCGCAGCTCAACATCGCGCTTTTGCAATACGAGACCCTGTTCAGCTATGTTTTCCGGCTCGCGGCATCCATTTTCAAAGAGAGATTCGGGAGCGATTTTTACCTCCCCTCCGCGACCCCCGTGAATTCGGACACTCCCAGGACAAATTTCGCTGCCTGCAACATGTATTACCTCGCAGAAAAAAACATAAGCATCGGGGGCAAATCGTGGCCGGCCGGGACTATGCTGCACTGCGATGGCCAGAGGGACGACATCGCGCTCATCCTGGCCAATGCCAATGCGAGCAAATGCCTGGTTGAGCTTTACCCGGATAGGGAATGGGAAAAAATCTACGACGAGGCCATAGAGGAATGCATCAAAGCCTACATCAAGTCCGGGACGAATGCGGCCGCCAGGCTGCTTATGTTCTGCATTCTCTGCGCCGAGAGCTTCGGGGTGGCGGTGGTGAGCAACGTCAGGTACAACTTCACCGGAATGAAGGTGCTGTCGCTTTGCCAGAAGGCTTTGCCTAAAGAATCCGACTGGCTTTTCAAGCAGTTCGTCAGGTACTTCGGCGTTGTGCGCTTCGCAACGTTCAAGCCTTACGTGGCCCCGTACATAAAGAGCGGGAACAAGGATTTCCTGAAAAAAATGTTCGGCTGCTTTGAGGCCGGCGACTACGCTAAAACGCCCCTGCTGAAAACCCTGAAAGCGGAGGCAGGCTTATGAACCCGGCAATAATAGGCGTGGGGGCGGTAGCTGCCCTGGCTCTTCTCAATCGCGGCAAAAAAAACGAGGAAGGCGGCGATGCCGGATTCAAACGCGAAGGAAGCGGCAGCAGGGTGTTCCAGGGCGAAGAAATCAAGGTGGATTCCTTAATCTTCCCCGGCTCAACCGTGGAAGGCGCGATGATTCAAAAAGAGATGCTTACTTGGGATCCTTGGCTCGCACGGACTGTGCTTGCCCTTGCTTACGGGTATACCGTGCGTTTGGAAAGTTCTGGAATAGCAACAAAAGGCTGGACTAATACTTCTTATTTTAGCTTTGACCCCAAGGATATGACTGTTTCCCATCGCTTTGCTTATGATTCTGCTGGCTCGGGTGCCGATTCAAAAGAATTCCTCAACCGAAAACTCACGAAAGATGATATCGTGACTAATGGAAAGTATTCGTGGTGGCCGGATTGGAATGTTGATATAATCATTCCAACAGAATGGCAAGGGAACACGGTTTACTGCATACACGATGTAGCGGGTTCAGCAGGTAAGAGAGCTGGGTTTGCGTACTTGTTTTGTCCGGCGGACAAATCAGTCTGTATTATTTCTTTAAGAAGGCAGGATAAAGATTACAGCGTTTACAGCCATTTGAATAACGGAAGAATAAATAGCTTAAATTATGTTTACTATAACGCTGGCAAAGAAGTTGGTTCTTCTGTAGATCCTGACTTCAACGAAATACTAGCGAAACTAAAAGCTGAGAATTTTCCCACCGGCATTTTCGAAAAAATTCCGTGGAAAACCATAGCCCTATGCGTGGCTGTGGTTGCCCTCAGCGTAGCCGTGCCAGGCGTAGGAGCCACCCTTGCCACTGTAGCAAAGGGAGCTTTGGTGAGCACCGCAATTGGAGCTTCGCAAGGTATTCTGAATGAAAAATTAGGCGCAGAAGCCCCAAAAATTTTCGATGAATTCCTTGGGAATTACAATCAAATGGACAGAGGCACGAAAACAGAACTTGACGAAGTGGTTTCAAGAATTTCACAGTTGCAGGGGATATTACAATGAAAGACATAGAGGATTTTTTGGCGGGGCACGGCGTCTCCCAAAGGAGCAAACAACCATCAACGGCCCGGAAGGGCAGGAGCAAAGCAATGAGCATGACAAAGACGGTCATCCGCAAGCCTTCAGGGGCGGGCAATAGCCCCCATAAAACCACCCAGGCCCAAGAGGGCGCGGGCCCCCGCGTTTACAAGGGAACGTTCAAGCCCAAGGGCAAGAGCGCGCTTTACAAGGGGAAGATATCCCCTCGCCGCGTTCAGCTTCGCAAGGTTGGCAGCCTCGGCGGCGGCTTCAGCGCGGCCGGTATGGAGAAATTCATCAAGCCCGGCCTTCTCGTGACGGCTGGCGCATTGGGCTTCAAGACGATAGACAAATTGTTTCTGAAAAAATTCCTTGAAGAAAACAGTGCAACCAGGAATTATCCAGAGGAGATAAAGTTAGCCCTTGCGCTGGTTACGGGGTTAAGCGTGGCAGGTTTCAGCAAGAACAACAATGTTAAACTTGCGGCTCTCGGCGTGGCGGTAGCTCAGGCCGTTGAATACGGCAGCATAAAATTTGTCAACGCCCTTTCCACGAAAGCCACTGACCCAGCGAAACCAGGCAGCGGCGTTGGCCCGTCTGCCGGCTTGCGCCGTGTGAACCCGTTCGCGGCAACCGGCGGCTTCGCAGGGCGTGCGGTCCCTGCCCCCGTTTCGCCCAAGCCAGCCGCCTTTGCGGAAGTCGCAGGCGGCAGCAACCAGTTTGCCGTATAAAAAAGAACTGCCCCCGCCGCGTTTGGCTTGCTTGGCTGCGCGGGGCACAACCCAAAAGCGGGCGGTTTCCAAAACATAGGAGTAAAAACCATGGAACCAACAGAATTAGAAAAAGCAAAGGAATTGGGTTATCATATCGGGATCCCGTCCGCAGAATTGTTCAGCAAAGGCTCTGTTAGCTTTGTCAACACCCGCTTCCATCTCAGGGACGATTTGCCTGGCAAAATGGCTGGCCTAGCCAAGTTTTTTGACTCGCAGGCCGGGCAGAACAATGTTGGCCGAGGCGAGACGAACATTACCCGTGGCGGTTCGATAGAGAAAAACCACTGGTTCATCATCAACAAAATCGGCTTGAAAGCCATGCAGCGCATATCTGCGGCTTCAACTAAACTTGAAGACAAGCTCTGGTACCAAAGAGTGTTGCAGACGCTTTTCGCCTACGGCTTTTTGCGCTTTAACCTAGGAGTTTCCCCTGTCGGCGAGTTCCGTCTTTCGCAGCTCTTGCCAACCATTCAATGCGTTGGCCAAGCGGCAGCAGATACAGAAAAGGCAACCGCGATAAGCAGCACATCCCCGATAATGGCTACCGGCGTGTTCGACCTTGAGAAGCGTCCGGTAGTTCTCAGCGAGAGCGCGAGTTTCGGCGTGGATGTTGTGTGGGATATTCCAAACCGCAAATGGGATGGAGCCAAGGGCGACTACAAGACTTTGGACCCAAAAAATACCGAAGATGCGGAACTGCTGACAATACCGGAAAACACGCTTGTTGAAGTCCAGCTAATCGGCGTAGAAATACGCGCGGCAGGTTAAACCACAAGGAGTCTTTTATGGAAAGCGATTTGAACGCGATTAAGCAGCGCCAGTCCAGGATAGACTGCTACTGGCTGTCCTCCGGCAAGATACTTGTGCCGAAGGCCGAAGGGAAAGTACTGGGGTACAAGGAAGCTAGGGTGAATATCCCAAACGATGCGGACTTTTACATCCAAGGCGTGACAGGGTCGTACGGCTACTGGCACGCCGGGGAGGGCCGGAAGCAGCTCCAGCCATTGCCAGCTAATCAGCGCGAGGATGTCGCGTTCAGAATCGAAGACGGCTCCAGCGGCCAACTCTCAAACGATTATGTCGCCGTTGAGACTTTTTTCAGCGGCGGCGGCGTGGGCAAGCCGTTGCAGATGGTTCTGCCCTTCCGCCACGTCGTTCAGAGAGGCTCTTTCATCGTTTTTAAGTTTCAAAACGCGAGCGAGCATGACTTTGAAATAAACTTTACGCTGCATGGCTTGAAGTATATCTAAGGGGGCATTAGTAGTGGAAGATACTGCGGGCATAAATAAAACATACACCTCTGCGCTTCCGCAGGACGGGCTGTTTCCGTGCCGCGTTGTTTGCCCGGCTGGCGCAATGGTAGAAAAAAACGCTTCCTTGAAAGATTTTTTCTCGCTGGAAGCTAGAAGCCTATTCGTATCTGCCAAAGGAGTTGCCGAGCCTGGGCAAATACTGCTTTCCATTTTAGACATAAGCACCGGCCGCGAGCTGCTGCCGCCTACGGACATAGGAGTTTTTGCGTTTTCCGGCATTGACAATTTCCGGCATTATTTCCGCGAAGCGGCTGGCGTGAGGTTCACGGTTGAGAACAAGTCCGCCAGCGATGCAACTGTTGACATCACCATCATCGGCCAAAGGTTTTTCCACGGCGCGGAGCGCTGCGAGTTCGCGCAGGAGAGCGAGGCCGCAGCGGAAGCCGTGAAAATGAAAATAGAGTACGACTGGGTTCCCAAGCCCTTCGCTTTCAAGTTCACGGCCAAGCTCAAAGAAGGGCGTTTTATTTTCAACGCGGATGACGATAACGAATCCGGCGAGCAAATTGCTTACCCGCTGGCCAAGTTCGCACGTTACAAATGGGCCGAGATTTCCGTTCATAGCAGTTTGCCGGAAGAGCTTTTTGCCGGAGCGGTTCAAGAACGGATGCGGTTCAATTTGCGCACCAGCCGCAATCACAGCTTCATGTCTTTGCCGTTTGGCTTCAGCTCGCACATCCAGCGCAGCAAGATAGACAGCTATGGGGAAGACCCTCACTCTGGCGAGGCCTGTTTTTTAATCGGCAATTTGCACGGCGCGCTTTCGCAAACGAAAGAAATCATCCGGCTTGGTAGCGGCAAGGTTTCGGTTGTCGTGAACTGCGTCATATACGAGGGGAGGCCTTATGCGGTCAAGGATTGAAATCATAGAAAGCCAGATGGTTAAATTCGCGGAACGGCTGGAAGGGAGCGGCGAGTTTTCCATTTACGGCCTCAATTCGTGCGATGTCCCTGCCGAGGTGCTGAACGACCGCGAGCGAGCAAAGAGCTACATTCTTGAAAATTGCTGGCTTGACCTGTTCAACGGCATCGGCGAGCACACGGCCGCTTTGCTTTTGCAATTGTACATAAGCAGCCGCGATGCAATGTTCGACATACTTGCTTTGCTTTTTCTGAGCGAGAACGCGAAAGATGAATCCTTCAGCTGCTGGGCCAACCCAGACTACGATTATTTGAAAGATGAAATCGGCGCGTGGCTCCGCGCCAGCGAGCCACGCGACATGGAGCTTGCGCGGCGCATCAGTTGCGCGGCTTTGAACTACTACATGAACTACAGCATTGCCACGCCACGCAACGACATAGAGCAACTGAAACGCAACATAATGGTTGGCTGCGATTTGCTGCCGATACAGCCTGCGATGGAGAGTGGCGAGATAGAAATTTACAACGCGGTTGCAGGGGAAAATTCCGTTTATCGCCTTCGCGGGGCATCCGATATTGCGGCCCTGCTTTCCGCGCCAGTTGAAAGCGGGGAAACGCCATCTGGCGATGAGCCGCCGCCGGAAGAGGGCAAAACAAGCAAGCGGCTTGGCTTGGCCTGCCTGCTTTTAGCCCTTGCTGTTATTTTAACGAGCAAGAAAAAGGAGGGAGAAAAATGATAGTGAAGATGATGCGGGGACTTGGCAGCGTTTCCGGCAGCCAGCCGGATTTGGCCAGAAGGGTTGCGATAGTCGCAAGCCCTTGGCTTTTGGCCAAGATGATGAAAGTGAATGACCCTGAGTTCGAGCAGGACTTGCTTCTCAACATCGGGGGCAACCTGTTCATGATGCTGCTGAGAAAAACGATTTTGAAAAAACAGCCGCCGGCGGCGGCGCCATAGGAGGCAAGCAATGGCAAAAGCAAACAATGACAACGCGCGGAGCGTGCCGACGGAAAGCATGGAATATCTTCTCTCGCAGGAGGCACCGCCGCCAACCGCACCGCCACCGATAGTGCCATCGGCAAAAGAGGAAAGCAACGCGGATGATTTTGACGCGCAGCTCAAAAAACTTTTCTACGAGCAGGGCGACACGGCTTTTGATGTGTCCGTTAAAAGGTTCAACCCCGCCACGAAGACCTGGCCGCAGATAAGCTCGTTCACAGATGTTTCCGACATTTCTGAAATACCTGGCACGGAAGAGATAGGCAGGGCTTATGGCGGCGGCAAGTACAAAATGTCTATCCGGTACGAATTGGCAAGCGGCGAGTTAAAAAACTGGAGCCGGGTATTTGAATTGGACAAATCTTACGACAGGCACGTAGACAAGCCCGCTGCGCCCGCTGCCCAAAACAGCGGCACGGATATGATGCAAACGATGCTAATGCTCAGCGAGCGCCAGGAGAAATCAAGCGAGCGCATGATGGAGCTGATAGTCACGATGATGACGGCCACGCAGACCGCGATGGCAAACATGGCCACGGCATTTGCCGGCAAGCCAGCCGAAAGCCTGAACATGGAGCTTGTGAAAAAGCTGATTGACAGCAAGGGCGGCAGCAAATTGGACGAAATACGCGATGTGTTCGCGTTAGCCAAAGAGTTGGCACCGCAGCAACCGCCAGAACCTGAGTACGAAGGCGAACAAGGAGAGGAACAGGCGGAAACCGGAGATAATGATATATTAGAACTGATTCAGAATGTTGTCAGCCTGTTTGGTGGCGGACAGCAGCAGACTCAACAGACACAGCAGCAGTTGCCCAGCGCGGGTGGGGGGGGGTCCAATGTCACCTGAACTATTAGCAAAAGTGGACGAGCTGGCGGCAAACTTCGGAGCAATTAAAACGGTTGCTTTTTTCAGCAAAGACAAAGTAGTCGCAAAGCTACGCGAGGAAATTGCCGGCTTGTCGCCGGAGGAAATAAAAGAGGTTCTATTATACCTGGCGCAAGTTCTCAGCAAGCCGGATTTTAAAAAGTTTGTCGAGTACCTCCAAATAGCCATGGGGAAGAAATGAGGCGGGTTTTATGCTGCCGCGCATTGAGCGGACTACTGGACACGGCATCCGGCGTTACGAAGCTCGGCGGGGATTTGCTCTCCGTCCCTGGCATCCCGCACCCCTGCGCCCCGTTCTGCGCCGCCGGCCAATCTCCTTTCCGAAGCCAGGGGAGCGTGGTGGCCGAGAGCGCGAGGATTTCGGCGGCCAACGCCGCCGGCCTGCGCAAGACCATCGCCGCCCCGTTTTGCCTAGGCATAGGGACTCCGGGCGACATGGCCTGGCTGGAATTCCCGGAGCTGGAGGAATGGGTTCCACTGGACACGGTTTGCAAGCCAGGGCAGCTCTACGCCGCGTTCCATGATTTGATTTTGAATTACGATGTCGCTCAGATTGACAAGGATTTGGATAAAAGGCAGATAGAGCTTTGCATAGAGCTTGAAGTTTCAACGGCGGACGAATAGGAGAGCGCATGGCAACGGCAAAAAGAGACATTTACAAAGGCGGCGGGGACATATACACCGGCGCCGGCGATGAAGTGCGGCTCGGAGCTTTGCAGGTGCAGATAGAAGCGCTGCAAGGCGCCATCATATACATCGGCAACATATATTCCGGCACCGAGCAGGTCACGCAGGAAAGTTTGGATGCCCGCGCGCGCGAGCTGGGCAAGTACCCGCCCGCGCGAGGCTACGTGCTTATAGACAGCAACGCCAACGACTGGTGGCATGACGGCGCGGCGTGGATAAACATTGGCTACTACGAGATTGCCACCGCCACGAACTCAAGCAAGGGCGTGGTGCAGGGCAGCGATGCCGACCTGCACGTGGCAGTGGGCCCGGACGGGAAGATGAAAGTGAACGGGCTTGCAAATGCCATTGAGAACGTCGCTCTGAAAGGCGATGTCGCGGGAAAAGCCTCGGCCTGCGCGATAAACAGGCAGACGGTGGCCGCCAAGGTCTGCACCGGCTTAGAGAATTGGGCCCCCGGCACGGCTTTGGAGGTTGACTTGAGTAGTGCTTTTGCTATAGCCACTCCTTTCGATTGCGCATGCAGGGTAACCGCGAATGCCCCGCCGGGCTGGCAAGTGCCCATTACCTGCCACGTCATTAACAAGCGCTGGCGCGAGGGCACGGGCAACGGCAACCAGTACGGCTCACAAATTGCCATTGGCAGACACGAACATGGCAAGCAAAACGAGGTGTGGTACAGGGAGCAGAACCTAGGCGTTTGGGCTGCTTGGACTCCGCTGGCCTCCGGCTCCCTGCTTGGCAACCATCCAAAAGCAGCGACCGACTTGAAATCTGGCGCGGTTTTCAGCAAAAGCGGCTCCATATACCGTTTTCCGGCGAACAAGAATTTCACTCTTGACCTTAGCTCCGTCAAATTCGCGGCTGCCGACGTTGGCCGCGTTTACACTTTCTTTATTGAAGAATGCACAACATCCAGTTATTATCCCATAGTGAAGCTCTGGCTATACGACAGGGTTGTGGAAATCAGGTTTACCTGCCTGTGCTCCATAGCCGTGGAACTATGCAAAGTTAACGACGAGGGCGAAGGGATATTCCATATAATCGGGACGAGCAGAGGCTACGAAAAAAGGCCAGGAACTCCTTCTAGCCCCTATACCCCCTATGACCTCTTGACTTTGAATGGAGGCTGAATGAAACCTCTGCTAGAAATATCGCTCTGCAACGCCTGCGTGAACGCCTGCCCCTATTGCATAATGAAAGGCCACGCCAGGCAAGTGCTCTTTGACAGGCACGGGAACGCGGAAGGCGGGGGCGTGTACCTTGACCCGGCCAGAATGCTTGCCTTCGCAGAGCAGATGCAGGCAAGGCATCCCGAAGGGCTTGTCATCGCGCTGACCGGCGGAGAGCCAATGTGCCATCCGGCGTTAGAGTGCATTCTTGTTTTGCTCTCTATCGCCAAGAGAAGCAGCGACCGGCTGGTTCTCTTCACCAGCCTCAAGCTGCTGACGGACGCCAGGGCAGAGGCCGTGAACGAAGCCATCGATTACGCGGTCATCGGGTTCCACCCGTCCCAGAAAGCGGCGCCGGGCAACAGGGATTTCAAAGACGCGCGGACGAGGGCGGAATTCGGGGAATTTGAATTCACGGGCAGGGAATGGCTGAAAAAGCAGCTAGGCAGGCTGGAAATTCCCTTCGCAGTCAATTTCATCGCAGGGGCGAGCGAGCCGGACGCGCGGGATTTTGAAAGATGGGCGGCGGCGAGCGGGATAGGCTGCGTCAAGACGCCGCGCGCGGACGCGGGGTGGGGAGCGGGCATGAAGGGCTGCCACATCCAGCTCAAGCCCGCGCCGGACATGCTGCAAGTGAGGCCGGACGGGACGATAATAAGATGCAGCGGGCAGCCGGAACCCATAGGCAGCATATACGAGGGCGGCTACGACGAGTCCATGCTGTGCAAAAGGAACTGCTCCCTGTGCCCAAGCTACTGGCCATTTTTCAATTCAGAGCATTTATTCGAGGAGGTTTAACATGGCATTGCCTTTGGTTGTACCGATAATAATAACGATAGCGGTTTCGGGTTCAGTCACCGCTGGGGGATTGTACCTCTACGACAGGTTCAATAACACCGACATAGACCAGATAGTGAGGTCGGTCGCCCTTGGCCGACCGACCGAATACAAATTTCTGCGGGAGATTTATTTCCAGAACTACCCGGAGCACGGCAACGCCGAATTCCGCGGCTTCCTGGATTATTTATTGGCTGGGATAGTGTGCATGAGGGCGGAAGGGGAGTTAAAATACAGCGACTACGAAACCGCGAACCATCAGGCCGTGCAGAAGGTCTATGATTCATACACGCTCAACAATGTAAGGCCGACATGGGATATAATTTACTATTCCTTCAATCTGCTAGTGAAAACCGCCTACGAAGATTCGGCAGGCAGGCAATGGCTTGTCGCCGCGGAATCGCAGGGGTTCATAAAGACGATACGCAACGCCTACCAGAGGAACAAAAACCTTGCGGAAAAAATCAAGATAGACCCCGAATTCAAAAACGAGTACTCGGAGTTCTGGAACAGGGAGAACGCGACTTACGAAAGCGCGGGAAAGAAATTCGAGAACGCTACGGATGGATTTTTAAACAAGAACAATATGGCGCTGCTCGGCTTGGCCGGGCTCGGCGTCGCTTTCCTTTTGGCGAGGAGGTAGCCATGCCGTTCATAACCACAAGCCATCTGGACATATTTGCCTTGACCGGAGACGGGATTTATCAGCACGGGGAAAATTGGTATTCGGACTTGAGAGACATCGGCCTGGTCGCCGAAATGATAGATGACTCCACCGGAACGCTGCGCTACCATTTCGCCGGCGAAAACGCAGCCTATGCGAAGCCCAAAGGCGTGAACGATTTGAGGAACGGGAGCGCGGAGATTTTCTACGAGCCCGTCAATGAAGTGGGCGACAGGTATCGGGTTAAATTCATTGTCCCGTTCGACTCGAGCGCGAAACAGCCTGAGTTTGAAGCCGGGCACAAATTCACAACCGGAACGCCGGAGCTGCCCAAAGGCGGGCTGTCCCCGGTTCTATTGGGAGCGCTTGCGATAGCAGCGATTCTTGCTTACAAAAGCACGGCTAGGAGGGCTTGAATGAATGGACTTGAGAATTATGCTGGCATTGGGCGCGCTGGGGTTGCTATGGGCGAACCGCAGGCAGGCAAGGGATTTGTATCTGGATTTAACGCAGGGGGAAGACATGAACATAACGGCTAATTTCACATGGAGGGAATTCCAGGGCAGAACCGGCTTGCGGCCGGACGAGGTGTCGGCGCGCACTTTGCAGATGGTCGGGGCGATGGCTGGGACGCTTGAAATAATCAGGGCGCACGCGGGCGTCCCGATTTCCATAACAGGGGGGATGCGGACGGCGCAGACAGCGGCAGCCATTGCCGCCGAGGGCGCGAACCCAAGCGCGGCCAGCGACCACTTCTACGACCTCAACCCGGCCTCGCCGCTTTCGGTCGGCGCGGTGGATTTGCAGTCGCCGCAAATGGACGCAAAAACTTTGTTTAACAAAATACTGGAGCTGAAGTACGCCGGGAAGATAAAAACCGGCCAGATACTTTTGGAGACGGCCAACAACGGGGCATCCTTCTGGGTTCATTTGGCCAACGACCCGCGCCTGTTCCTGACGGCCGCGCAATTGGCGAGGCGGTCCAGCAACAGCATAAATTTAATAGCGGTCAGCATGGACAACGGGAAAAATTTCACGCCTGTCCAAAGCGGCCAGTTCGTGGCGTAAGGGGAATTCATGAAGATTTTCACCCCAGCGGTTTTCCTTGCGCTTGCCTGCCTGTCGCTCGCGGACGAGTCCCCAGGCACTGGCTACCCGCACGCAAACTACGCGCACGGCCAGCCCATGCAGAACGACTTCGCAGCAAACCTTAACGCCGTGGCCGCGAACACGCAGGCAAGCCAGGGCATAAGCAACATCTACGCGCTCATATCCAGCCTGGTCATTGGCCTGGGCGTCATTGCCCGCGAGTTCCTTAACCGGAAAACTTTCCGGAAGAGCGAGGAATTGAACGAGGAACTGGGCAAGTGCATGGCGGGGATTGACAGGAAGTTCGAAAAGCTGTTTGGGTATTCCGATGAAGGGAGGACCAAAGACGCGGAATTGCACGGAAGGGTGTCCACGCTTGAGCAGCAGGTCAGAAGCATTGACGTGATGCAGACGGATATCAAAGAGATGACCAAAGAAATGAAGCAAATCCAGCTCAACATAGAGAGGCTCGTTACTTTGCAGGAAGCCTACCTAAAAACCAAGGGGAGCAGGAATGGATAGGGCCAGCCTGCCGATAAACCTCCTGCTCGCGGCCCTCGCACTGCTGGCCGCGCTCGGCTCCGGCGGCTGCGCGAAGACAAGGGCGGCGGAAAGCTACGCCATGAGCGAGGAGAGGACGGCGAGGGAGCATAGCCTGCTCAATGTGCTGCAAAGCCTGTCCATAGACAGCATTGTCCTCGAGCACGGGCCAGATGCTGGCCGAGGAGTGCGCGGGGAAGAAAGCTGCGGCGCGCCGGGGAACGAATCGCCCGCGTCCCCTGGCGCGACGTTTGGCGGCGCGAAGCAAGCGCCGGCGAGGATAGCTTTCTATGGCATCAAGCAAAACACGAAAGCGGAATTGGAGCAGGGAAAAGACGATAGCGAGCTGAAAAACAGCAGCGCGGCAAAAACAAAAGAGGAAACGCCGGGGATGGCGGAAACGGCGAGAGCAGGGGGAGAGGCGGGTAAATCGTTCCTGCAAGAGATAAGATGGATTCTGGCAATAGCGGCCGCGATTATGGCGATGGCATTGGTATGGAGATTCGCGCCGGGGAAAAAGAGGTAGGAGGCAATATGTACACTCTAGGGAAATACACAGAGCATCAGCGCAAGAACTGGGCGCAGAGCAAAAGAATAATAATTTACGAAAGCGAAAGCCAGCTGCTAGATTTCATCAAACACGCCAGGAGAAACAGCAAGCCACCAAACAAGAAAATGTATTTCGGGACAATACCGGAAGACTTGGCCGCGAGGATAAAAAAAGACACCGGAGCGGAGCTCAAGGGCTACAACTTTTCTATTTCGGAAAACGAGATAAGGAAGATTTTCAAAAGCCACGGCAGCAAGGCCACAGAAGCCCCGCGAGGGCAGAGAGCCATAACGGAAGCGGATATAGCAAGCATTCCAAAAATAGTCCAGAACCCCGACAAAATCATTTTGGACAATATGCTATACAACGGAAAGCCTGCTATCAAATTCGTTAAAACAATCAACGGGCGGACAACCGTGGTTTCTTACGTATCAGATAGGCACAGCGACCTTGCAGTTCAAACGATGTATTCTGGGAAAAACAAGGACGGAACCCTTGCCCTGCTAACAGATGCGCAAGCCCCTGAAACAACGTCCAAAACGGGAAAGGGTACAGGTTCCGCCACCAATAATATACAAAAAAAAGGAAAGCCCGGAAGCCTTTTCGGGGGGCTGCCGCAGAGAGACCAGGCCATAGCAAAGCAGGCGCCGGAAGCGAGGATTTACCTTGCGACCAGGAATTTCCTCAACCGGAACGGCGGCATAGGCACGATAGACGAGGCTTTCAAAAGGTATGACAGGAACTGGAGCAAGGACGGCAAGCTATCCAAGGCAGGGGCTGGCAGAGGCTTCAGGCAGGGATTTGACGAGCTGGCTGCCTCCATAGCGGACGAGCCAGACCTAATTTCCCTGATAGGCGACATAGAGGATTCGGACGCTGGCTACAGGATGGTGGAGATTGCTAGCAGATACGAGAGGCTGCCGGACAGCGAGAAGGTTGCCCTCGGCAGGCAGGCGGCAGACCCAGGCTACCACCCCGCGCTGGACGCGGAGCGCGAGGCATGGGAGAACTCGGATGAAGGGAGGGAATTCATGGCCAAATACAAAATAGAGGCAGAAAAAAAACAGCCGACTGCGAACCCGGCGAAAGCAGCCAAGCTCAAGGAAGCCAAGCCTGTACCGGCAAGGCTTCTTATTGACTATTACGACAAAGCAAATAAAAGAACAAACTTCGAGTCCAAAGACCTGAAAAATTTCGCGCTTGAAAAAATACCAGGGAAAAAGAATTTGTTTTATTTTAAGACGGGAAGCAAAACGCTTGCAGAGATTGAGCTTTACGGCTATTACCACAGCACAGGCTCGGAAAAGATATGGGTAGCCATATTTAATATGGAACACAAAAGACCGTGCTACCACTACAGCATATACGCGAGGGAAGATTTCAACCCGATGGGCGCAGCGGAAATAAAATTCCAGATAGACAAAACAATAAAAACAGACCAACCGGATTGGAAACTAATTCTGCTCAGGGGAGTGAAATATAAATATGCTGGCTCTATGGACGGGAAGAAAACCGCAGAAACGAAAAAACGAATCGGAGCAATGAACGGAAAGAAGCCTATGGAAGCGAGACTTAGGCTTCGCTATTTTGACAAAAGAGTCAATAAATATATTGAGTCCCTTGTCGCTGAAATGGGCGACAGGTTCACGCTTGAAAAAAGAAACGATTACTATTATTTAGTGCATGGGGAAGAGAAGCGTCGCCCATTCAATTTAAAAGAAGCAAAAGAAAAAAATGGGGATTGGGTAACCATATTCAAGCCTAAAGGCTATTGCAAAATGCCATTTACGCTTGAGATACACACGGAGAAGCCATTCCTAACGAATGAAGCAACCAGAAATTATGACTTTTTTGAAATAGGAAACCGGATATGGAAATATAAGGAAACACGGGCAAAACTTCTCGCGGGAAAAAAATAATGTCTGAGCAAAGATACATAGTCTTCGTGGAGCTTTTAATCAACGGACAGTGGTTAGCTTATAAACCTTCAGAAACAGCCATATTCACCTTTTACCCTGCGGAACAAGTCTGGGAATTCAAGGAAGGAACAAAAGTCATATTCAGAAGCGAAAGTTCCGAATTTTGGAATTTTGACGGGAACGAAGATTTTTACCAATTTATATTTCGCGATGCTAGCAACTCGCCAATAAAAGCCCGCTTGAATTTGGATGAAAAAGCGTACGATTTATATGACGCAGCGAATGAGCAAGACACGCCCGTCCAGTTCTACTTCACGCCACCTGCAAACGCTCCCGCAACCGGGCAAATCACGGAAACCGGAAGCGGCAATAGCAGCAACGCAGGGCTGATTATAGGGCTTTTGGCCGTGGCGGGCATCGCTTACATGGCCACGAAAAAGAAGGGCGGGAAATGAGCGGAAACAAACTTGTTGAAGTCTCAATGGAAGATTATGAGTACTTGGCAGAGCTTGGAGCCGGGAGCGCGGAAGAGGGCTTGTCGATGCTGGTGAAAGAAAGGCAAAAAATCTTTGGAGTAATAGAGAAATTCGGGCTGGCGAAATACATCAATGTCGGCAATGTAATCGCCAAAATCAGGAGCAGGCTCTAGCTTCTTTCAATGCCTGGCTCTCCACTGCTTCATATATCCGGGATTTTTTTCGCGCCATCGTTTTGCGCAAGCCAGCGCGCTTGCTTTGTTTTTTAGATATTTTGCGCGTGTTCTTTTTTTATACTCTTCTGGATGTTCTATCCGCCACAGCTTCATTTTTGCTAGTATGTCTTTGCGATTTAGCCGATAATTCTTTCTGCTCCATTCTCTGCTCCAAAAGCGCTTTCTTTCTAACCTTTTTGCTGTTAGCATTTCTTTGTGTTTTTCTAATTCTTCTTTGGTTTCTATTCTCATGCGCTTCCCCCTTGAAACTCAGCAAGCCAGCGATTATATTTTGCTTCCGCTTTTTCCAATTTATCCCTGCAGTTGGTTCTGTATATATCGCGAATGAATAGCCCGTTGCACCAGCTTAGAGATATAATGAATTTAAAATTTCCCCAACAACTATCATCAAGAACAGTTATCGTAGCAGGTTCTAAACGAAATGTTAGCTCCCTATAAAATGTTTTCTTTGTCATTTTTACGACTCCTTGTATCTTTTAGCCAAAGACAACCTTTCCTCTACGGACATTGCCTTTATATCGTCTTCGGAAATTCCAGCAAATTTTGCCAAGTCGGATAGACGAAATCCTCGCCTCTTCTTTCCGGTTTCCATATCAAAAACAGTTTCAGGCTTTTTCATTTCTTCCCCCTAGTTGCAAAACAGGTCGCCGTTAGAACCTATATACATATCAAATTCTTTGTTCTCGGCTCCAATTTTTTGCAGTTTGCTTGTTATTACTATTGCCACAAAAGCAATGCAAATAAACGGAACGCTTATTATTTTTGCCAGCTTATTCATACTCGCCCTTCCTTTCAAACTTCCCGCAGACGCCCAAATCATAAATGCCGTCTTTTTTCCAGTAATTGCATTTATACAGCTTCTCGTTAAACAGGTTCGGCACCTTCTCGCAATATGCGCAATCGATGCAATATAATTTCCAGCTCATAAACACTCCACATAAAAATCCACGGCTTCGCAGATGTTCCCCTGATGCAAAGCCGAAAGATTGTTTAAAAATTTCCCCAACGCCTCCGGGTTGCCGCCTTCGGTTCTGCTCCATTTGTCGAGCTTGCCTTGCAGCCACTCGGCCAGCTCTTCCTCCGTCAGGCGGCCCGGCACTTCTTGCAAGGTGCAGCCCTCGAACTCCTCATCGGAAAAATCGCAGGAGTAATAGTCCACCACGGTTTTCACATTCTTGATTCTGAAGCGATGCCTCATTATGCCTCCTTTGCAAAAGATAACGGCAATTCAAATTGGTTCTGAAACCTTTCCTTGTTCCTGCGCTTGCGCTGGTAATCTCTGAAGTATTCTTTGTTTTTCAGCCTGTAGTTTATATTGTAGTTTTTATAATATTCTTGGTTTTTCTTATAGTATTCTTTTTGATACTCGCAGCACTCTTTTTTATGCGTTTCAAAATATTTCGCTTTCCTTGCTTTTTTTTTCTCGGCCAAAAATACTGCGTGAGCAAAAAGGTCTTCGTTTTTTTCCGCGGTTGCCATTAGCCAGCCTCCATCGCAGCCGCCGCCACATCCGCTGCGGGTTGCTTTTCCCTTCTAAGAACCTCATCTAGTATGTCGAAAATTGTGACTTGCGGCAATCCGAGAGAAACGCAAAAATTGTGCTTCGCCGAAATGTCAAACTCATCCCATTCGTTAAAAGACGGGATAGCCGCGCGTTTTAGTTTTTCTAGGCTCTCTGCCTTTTCTCGCTCGCATTCAGCCTGTTCCTTGGCCATCCGGTTTTTCTTTTCCGCTTCCTCTTTTTCCGCCATGGCTCTTTCCTCTTCTTGGCGGGCTTTCCAGGCTTTTTCCTTTTCTATGTACTCTTTTACCTTAGCCTCATCTAAATCTTCCCAACGGCGATTGCCAACCCAAGTGCTGCACATCGGGATGTAGCGGCCGTCCTCGTTTTGCCAACCGCTGCTTCTTTTTAAAATCGCCACGCAGGCAAGTAGATAGAACAGATCCGGCAGCGAACCCGCCCTCTTGAATCTTTCCCACCGCTTGAAAGCCGGGGACTTGCCGCTTTTGTTGGGATAATGTCTGTAAAAGATTTCAAAGTCCGCTGAATAAAAATTTTTCGAGAATTTTTCTTTTTTGTACGTTTTTTCTTTTGTACCCAACCCACGTTTAACCTCAACGTCCGTTAAAATCCCAATAATGCTATTATTGGATTTAATAGAATTATTTATAGAAATAGCCCCCCTACCCCCCACGAGTACGAGACTTGCGTCAGAAATTTCGCCGTTTCCGGGCAAAACCTGCGTTTTTGAGCGAATTTCGCCGTTTTCGCCCTGCGAATCCTTTACGCAAACTTGTAAAGGTTTTTGCAGTTCAAACAAATCCTTTACACAAACCTGTAAAGGTTCTATGGACTCCTTTACCGAAACGCGTAAAGGTTCGGCTTCCCCATCCTTTACGCATTCGCGTAAAGTTTTCGCGTATTCCTTTACGCATTCCTGTAAAGAATTTATGATTTTACGCAAGGCATCTGGCAGCCTTTGACGGCGCATGTATTTTCTTTGGTATTCTTTATCGTTTGAGGACATCGCTCATCTCCCTTCGAAAAACAGCCTGGAAACAAAGAAAAAAACAATGAAGCAAATTTTGCATAAATTTCTTTCGCATTCCCCTCTGCAAAGGGTAAAATAAGGCTGTTCCATTTCTTTCCCGCAGGAGCTGCATTTCATATTTAAGCAACCCGACTCAAGCATAGTTCACATTCGTGCTTGTATTGAGACCTGCCAAAGCAGTCATCGCAAAGGTGCTCGCCGCAAGTGTAGCATTGCGTTAAAGCATTGACGGGTTCCTTGCAGCGTTCACAAATTTTAGCGGCTTCTTTAGTCATAGTGTTGGTTCCTATGTTGGCTCTGGTTAGTACCCCTGCCACTGGAGAACCAACCGCCAGTGGCAAGGGGGTAAAACAGCTTAGAAATGTTACGATAACAAACCTGCTAACTGTGACAAATACGGGAAGCTGTATAATTGGTCAGCGGCTAAGTTGGGTTGCCCAAAAGGTTGGCATTTGCCGAGCAATGCGGAGTGGGATGCTCTGTACCGCTCTGTGGACGGCACTAGCGGCACGGACAGCCCTTATGATAGCAAAACGGCGGGCAAATACCTCAAAACGAAAAGCGGTTTTTCCGCCCTGCCGGGCGGCTTTGGCAATTCGGATGGCTATTTCAACTATATCGGCAGCAACGGCGTTTGGTGGAGTGCCAGCGAATATGAGGGCTACTACGCATACAATAGGCACATAATTTATACAGATGATGGCGCTTACGGGAGCTACAACGATAAGAGCAGTTTGTTCAGCGTTCGTTGTTTGAAAGATTAACCAACCTATTAAACTCCTTTCCCCTTTCCTTGTAATTGGCAAACAAGCCAAACGAGGCGCAAGCGGGGGAGAGCAGAATTGCTCCATTATCCGGGGTATTTTCCAAACACCATTCAAAGGCGGTTTGCAGGTTTTCAAATATTTGCATTGCCGCTTTGCAATTTTCGGTTTGCAGCGATTTTTGCAAACGCTCTGCCGTTGCACCTATCAAAGCCACTCCTTTGAGCAGGTTATTTTTCGCAAGCCTTTGAGAAAGTTCTGTAAAGTCAGCGTGCTTCTCAGAACCGCCGAGTATAACGGTAAACGGTTTGCTCATAGATTCAGCCGCTGCTATCGCTGCTTCCGGGCGCGTGGAATACGAGTCGTTGTAAAAATCAAGATTTTTATTTTTGAAAATTTTGCTCCCTACTTTCTGCAAGCGGAATTCCAAACCCTCATAGCTCTTTAAATGCTCCATACAAGCAGAAACGCTCATTCCAAGGGATTGCAGCGCGAGCAAAGCCGCCGCCATATTTTGCAGTTGGTGCGCACCGGTAATTTTGCATTCATTTATGGATAGCGAATGTCCATCAAATTCAATGCTATTCCCTTTGACATCAAAGGCTTTTTTAATCGCTCCGCTTTGCTCCGCTATCTGCATAGCTCCATCGGAAGCAGCGTTGTAAATGCAGTAATCGTTCCTCTTTTGCCAGCGAACCAAATTAGCCTTTGCATCCCTGTATTGCTCAACGGAAGTATGCCAATCCAAATGCTCCGTTGTGGTTTGCAAAACCACTCCTATTTGTGGGGAAATTCCAAGCGTCATCAGTTGGAAGGAGCTTAATTCCAAAATGAACACGGTATTTTTATCCATCAGCAAATCTTTATACTGCAATAAATCCAAAGCAGGCACTCCAAAGTTCCCACCTATTTTATGCGGAATTCCCAAGGCTTCAAGGCAGTGAGCAATCATAGAAACGCAGCTTCCCTTTCCGAGCGTGCCCGTTACCCCAGCTATTTGGATATACGGGTAATCGCGTTGCATTATCTCAAAGAACAGTTCTATTTGGCTAGTCAGTTCCGCTCCATTCTTTTGGGCATCTAAAATTTCCTTTTGCAATGGATAAACACCTGCCGAGCGGATTATGGTTTTGCAGTTTTGCAAATTGTCCAAATAGTTTTCGCCATTGCTCTTGTCAAAAATGGAAATTTCCCTTATGCCGTTTTCCTGCAAAAATTTCAAAGTGCTTTTGCCTTCTACGCCAAAACCTAAAATCCCTATGGGTTCTCTGAGCATAATTATTCCCACTCAATAGTCGCTGGCGGTTTGTGAGTAACGTCGTAGAATAACGCCCCTGCGCCCGCTTCTTCCAACTTTTGCCACAAATCGTTTTTCAGCAAATTTATGTCTATCTTAGCAAAGTCGGCGGTCATAGCTTCTGAGCTGTGCACAGGGCGCATAACAATGCAAGGTTTGCCAGTGATTCTTAGCGGTAAAAGAACAACGGGCATTTGCCATATTTTTTTGTATAAACCATTTCTATTCAAAAATTTAAGGCATATATCGTCAAAAATTCTGAGCATGTCAAAGTTTTCTTTTGTGCAATATTGCTC
>Ga0268262_10001722_pt1 | contig 26471 bp, 28 predicted proteins | sample TergutNc150P3_FD_190354 | JGI IMG/M metagenome (GOLD analysis project Ga0268262, IMG submission 190354) | Nasutitermes corniger P3 segment gut microbial community from laboratory colony in Florida, USA - Nc150 P3 (SPAdes) (version 2) | ecosystem: Host-associated > Arthropoda: Insects >... | reverse complement strand
GCCTTGAACCGGAAACCCTGGCCGCCATTCCCGGCGCTCTGGAAACCAGCGCGAAAGTGTCGGCGGAACGGGTAAGGGACGAAATTGAGAAAATTATCGCGTCGGATAAACCTTCCCGCGCTTTTTTGTTGATGGAACAAAGCGGCCTGCTCAAACTTTTTCTGCCGGAACTTGCCGCCTGCCGGGGCATTGATCAAAAAGGCTTCCACCGTTTTGACGTGCTGGAACATTCCCTGCTTGCCTGCGATTATGCCGCTGAAAAGAAATATACCCAGGATGTGCGGATCGCCGCCCTGTTACACGACATCGGAAAAGTCCCCACCCGCACCCTGGATGAAAGCGGCATCTGGGCTTTTTATCAGCATGAAATTGAATCGGAAAAAATGACACGGAATATACTGGCGCGGCTGCGTTATCCGAACGCGCGTATCGACCTGGTCTGTCATCTGGTGAAAGAGCACATGTTCCATTATACGGATGAATGGGGCGATGCCGCGGTCCGCCGTTTTATTGTCCGTGTGGGCGAAGACAATCTTACCAGGGTATACCAGATCCGCAGGGCAGACGCCTATGCCACCGCCGCGGTTGAACCGCCGCCGGATTTTCTTCTTCCCCTTACCCGCCGCGTGGAAAAAGCCATCGGCGAAAGCCATGCCTTTTCGCTGAAAGACCTTGCTGTTTCCGGCAAAGACCTGGTCACATTGGGGATTAAGCCCGGAAAAACCATGGGCATCATCCTTGGGGAACTGCTTGAAACCGTACTGGATGACCCTGCCCAGAATACCCCTGAAGCGCTGCTTCCCATTGCGGAAAAACTGTGGGATAAATGGGGCGGCGATGAGGGAGGTTCACAATTATTCCTTTTTGTGCTATAGTTATCAGCAATGAGTAAGGTAAAGAGTTTCCAGGTTGATCAGAAAATTGTGTACCCCAGTCAGGGTGTTGGCATCATCAAGTCCATTGAGCAGAAAAAATTCAATGGCGCCAAAATACCCTACTATGTTATTTACATCGAAGCCTCGGACATGACCATCATGGCGCCGGTGGATAAGGCGGCGGAATTGGGCATACGCTCAACCGTATCCAAAGACGAGGCGCAAAAAGCCCTTGAACTGATCGGTCAGGAATTTGATCCGATACCCTCGGACTGGAAGCTCCGTTACCAGATGAACCTTGACCTTTTGAAAAAAGGCAGTATAAAGGACATTGCGAGTATCGTTCGTTCCCTGTACCACCGGAGCAAGGTGAAGGAATTACCCATTCTTGAAAAAAAACTCTATGATTCCGCCCAAAGGCTTTTGGAAGATGAACTTTCCATCTCACTGCGCAAGTCCAAAAAAGAAGTGGAAGATCTGATCCACGAACACCTTGAACCACCGGAAGAGTGATCCCGGCAAAAGCATGGATCCCGCTGTAGCCGCCGTAATTTGTGCTGCCGGTTCTTCCGCCCGTATGCGGGGCGTCAAAAAAGAATATTGCCTTTTGCCCGATAAAACTGCCGGCGGCCTTGCCGGTAACTTAACCGTGCTGGGCGCGGCAGTCTCGGCATTTGCCGCCATTCCGGAAATTACCACCATCGTCATCGCCGTGCCTGCCGATCCCATAAACGGAGAAGCCGCCGCCCGAAAAGCCCTGCCGCCGGAACTCCTTGCGGAAGGAAAAAGCCCCGCCATTCTTTTTGTCCGCGGCGGCGCAACCCGCCGCGCTTCGGTTTTCAACGCCCTGTCCCTGCTTGCCGATTATGCCCCCGGTTTTGCGCTTATCCACGACGGCGCCCGCCCCTGGGTCAGCCCTTCCCTTATACAGCGTGTTATTGCCGGGGTAAAAAAATACCGCGCTGTCATTCCCCTGCTGCCTTTGACAGAAACTCCCAAAGAAACGGATACGCCCCTGGACAGCGCCGGTACGGACGCGGTTTTTATAAAGCGGCATATAAAGCGGGCCCTGATGGGAGCGGCGCAGACGCCCCAGGGCTTTGCCTTTCCCGAAATTCTCGCCGCCCACCAGCAGGCCGCCGCGCGGGAGGAATCCCAACACATAGAATTTACCGATGACGCGGAAGTGTGGGCTTCTTTTTACGGCCCCGTAGCGGCTATTCCCGGTGAAAGTGAAAACCGCAAAATAACTTTTACGGAGGACCTTGTATGTTGAGGATAGGACTGGGGCGGGACTTGCACCGCCTGGTTAAAGGGCGGCGGTTTTTGCTGGCAGGCGTAGAGCTTCCCGCAAAACGCGGAGAACTGGGACATTCCGACGGCGATGTACTGGCCCATGCGGTATGCGACGCCATTCTGGGAGCGGCTGCGTTAGGCGACATAGGCAGCCTCTTTCCCCCCTCCGATCCGAAATGGAAAGACGCGGACTCCATGGCGCTTCTGCGTTCTGTTTTTGACATGGCAAAACAAGCCGGCTGGACGCTGGTAAATCTTGACTGCGTGGTATCCTGCGAGGAACCAAAAGTTTTGCCGTTCCGTGACCGCATCCGCCAATCTCTCGCGCAGGCGCTGGAAGTTTCGATTGACAGAGTCTTTGTAAAGGGAAAAACCGGCGAAGGTCTGGGGCCGGTGGGAAAAGGCAAGGCGGTGGAAGTCCTGGCTGTGTGCCTGTTGGAAAAAACCGCGTTATGAGCGCAAAAACTGAAATCAAATGGGACGCAATCTGGCGCGCCCTGTCACAGTGGTGGAAAGGGATGCAGGATGACCCTTCGGTAACCATGGTGGCGGAACATTACCGCCGCGATCCCTGGGCGGTGCTGGTTTCCACGATACTCAGCCTGCGCACCAAAGACGATGTAACGCTGGAAGCCTCAAAGCGGCTTCTGGCAAAAGCCCCCGGCCCGCGGGAACTTGCCGCCATGAAGGAAGATCACATTGCCCGTCTCGCCTACCCCGCCGGCTTTTACCGCACCAAGGCGGCAAACCTGAAAAAAATCGCCGCCATTCTGTTAGCTGAATACAACGGCGCCATTCCCCCGGATATGGACGCCCTGCTGGCCCTGCCCGGCGTAGGCCGCAAAACCGCCAATCTGGTGTTAATCGAAGCCTTTGACCTCCCCGGCATCTGCGTTGACGTTCACGTTCACCGCATATCAAACCGCTGCGGCTGGCTGTCCACCAAAACGCCGGAAGAAACCGAAATGACCCTGCGCGAGATTCTGCCCAAAAAATACTGGAAAGGAATAAACGCCCTGCTGGTTCTCTACGGCCAACACCTCTGCCGCCCCGTCAGCCCCTGGTGTTCCCGCTGTGTGATACAGCCGCATTGCGGGAAGGTTGGCGTGGAGCGAAGTAGGTAGGCGGCGTTTCTCGAGGTTTGGAAAAGGCTCATTTATTTTTGTTTTTTACTTCATATAATTTTAACTCATTGGAAAGTGTTTGTTTTATCGTTACACTGACAATTTGTTCTATATTGGAAATAATAGACTGTTCTAATTGCAATAACACCCCTTCCGGTGTTGCGGAAACATCAAAAAGTTGAACCGTTTCTATATCAAGGGCTTCAGCAAGTTTATCAAGCATTTCGGGAGTAGGAAATTTTTTTGCAACCTCAACCATTGCCAGATAATGTGCGGAAATTCCTGCTTTTTCAGCAAGTTTTTCTTGCGTCAAACCGCACTTTTGGCGGTTTTTCTTCAAATTTAAGGCTAAAACCTGTCTAATACCTATCATTTTCTTCTTTATGTATGCTTTTACGGCAATAATATCTGTTTTTTAGGGCTTGACGTATTGCCATAAAAAGAAGTATTCTTGCTTTTAAGGGACTATTTCCTGTATTTTTTTACATTTTGATATGGTAATTCAGGGATTGTTCAATTTAGAGGAGTATTGTATGAAAAAGGCAATCGGACTTATCGCATTTGCGGTGGTAATCGGATTTTCTTTCGCCGCTTGCGGTGGCGGTGGTGGCGGAGACGGAAACCCACAAACAGTAACCTATACCGGCACATCAGGTGGAACGGCCTACACGTTGAAAATCACGGAAAACACCGCGCGGTATACGGCGCAAAGCGGGGACGATTATGAATTAACCGGAGGGTCAAAGAAAAGCACTGGCACAGTAAGTAATGTCGCAGGCGGTGTATTAACCCTTAAACCGTCAAATGCCAATACCACATTTACCGCAACGGTATCGGGAAGCAGCCTTACCGCGCTGAACGACACAATAACATGGACAGACGACACGACATCAGCCGCACCGGGAATGTTTACAAGCGGCGGCAACCCTCCCGGCGGAAGCACAGGAGGTTGGACAGCCGTAACGGACAGCAAGTTTGGTAACACCACCATTAAAGGAATCGCCTATGGTAACGGCAAGTTTGTCGCCGTGGGGTATTACAGCAAAATGGCGGCTTCAACGGACGGCGTAACATGGACTGCCGTAGCAGACAGCAAATTCGGCGACTACAACAACTTAATCCTCGCAATAACCTTTGGCGACAGCAAGTTTGTCGCCGTGGGCAGTTTAGGCAAAATAGCGTATTCAACGAATGGCACAGACTGGACAGCCGTAAATACTGGTTCGGTATTTGAATACACCTCTGATGGTGTTATATCTAGATATGAAATCCAAACAATCGCCTATGCCAACGGCACATTTGTCGCAGGGAGTAATGGCGGCAGACTGGCGTATTCATCTGACGGCATAAACTGGACAGCCGTAGCGGATAGCAAGTTCGGCACAACCAACATCTGGGGAATCGCATACGGTAACGGCAAGTTTGTCACAGTGGGTGTAAACGGTAAAATGGCGTATTCAACAGACGGCGTAATATGGATTTCTGTAGGGGAGGGTCTTCTTGGTAACGGTAGCATCTTAAGTAGTTATGTAGTCGCCATTAACGCAATCGCCTATGGCAACGGCAAATTTGTTGCAGTGGGCGATGACGGCGGTAAAATGGCGACTTCAACGGATGGCGTAACATGGACAGCCGTAGCAAACAGCACATTTGGCGACAGCGGCAGTAGCAGTGGTATTAAAACAATCACATATGGCAATGACAAATTTGTCGCAGGCGGTGGTAGGGGCAAAATGGCAACTTCATCTGATGGCACAACATGGTCAGCCGTATCTAGTACTAGCATTGACTTCGCCATCAACGTAATCGCATACGGCAACGGCAAGTTTGTCGTCGGAGGTGATTCCGGCAAAATGGCGTATTCAACGGGAAATTAACATTAAATGTTGGTGTAACGGCGATTGAAGCCGTCACACCTTTTTTTTATAAACAATCTGTCCGTAAGGACAGAAAACAAACAAAAAGGAGAAAAATCAAGCGACGCGGAGCGCCTGACACCGGAATAGCCTGGTGTCGAAAAAAGAAAGCGAGGTTAGCAAGCGTCGAACCTTCGGTTCGGGCAACGCCTGCTAACTTCGCCCTTTGTTATCTGTTATTTGATAAGCTACATCTGTTCAATGGTTTCCAGGGGGAGGCCGGTTATGGTATGTATCTTTTCAATGGAATCACCCATTCCCTTCATCTTTTGGGCAATTTCAAGGCTGGCTTCGTTGCGGCCTTCGGCAAGCCCTTCACGCTTGGCATCATTCATGCTGCTCCGCCAATCAAGTTCGCCTTTCATAAGGCTGGTAAGACGGGCGTATTCTTCTTCATCTGCCGTAACTTGACACAGGGCGTTCATCGCCATGGCTATTCCCTCCTCGCAGTCTATTATCTCATTTATTTTCTCTCTTTTTGCCTCGTCTGTCAAATACTGAAAACACGCCGCCCATCGTTCCGCGCTGGTCATCTCTTCTACCGACTTGCCAATGAAGACGGCTGTTTTCTCCAGTTCCAGCGTAATTATCCGTATCTTACCGTCCAGCGATACATGGGTCTGCGGGTCATAAAACTCAAAGACGTGCGTCAGGCTTTTGTCAGGGAAAAAAAGTTTCTGCGCCAGTATCGAAATCTGATAGCTTCCCTTCAAATCGGCATAGGATTTTTCAATGCCCTGTATGTCTTGTCCGACGAACAATCTGGAGGCAAAGTACTCAAGCCGGTTGAGTTCGTCTTCAATCGGGTGAAATGACATCTCGACATTGACCGGTTCGCCATTTTTGCTTCTGCAGGCAATGTCATACCTGATTTTCTTCTGTCCCAGAAAGGTTGTAGCCGGCTCATTGGCGGTGATAGCCTCCACCGTGACCGTACGCCCTATCAGTGCCGAAATGAGGTATGACAATGCACCCCTCGAATCTGCGGTGTCTTTGGTAAATACGGCTTTGAACACCGGATCATAACGGATGTCAAAGACACGCGCCCCGTCATCCCCGAACGGAAAGGGTCCCCACCCGTACTGAGCAGGATTTTGAATTTCTGTTTTCATCATTTAAGTCTCCTTGCACTATATAGGGTGAGAAGTTGCAAAAAGCTTTAGTCAAAGTGGAATTTTTTTGAAGAAATTTTCTCATGTGAGCTTTGTTTTCTTGGTGTTCTTTGTGTGAAATCTTTGGGTAAACCCTGCCTACTTCGCCATCACCACACCCGGCAGGGGGCGGAAGGCTTTGAAGGACAGATGCTTAAAAGGGTGAATGTCCAAAGCGTTGGGGAACCAGCCGCCCAGCTCGCCGATGTCAACGATGTTAACGGCCGGGCTGTAGGAGATGGGAAGCACCGAGCCGCGCTCAAGGAGCAGTTTTTCCGCGTCGGCAAGGGTGGCCCAGCGGGTTTGGCCTTCTTCAAGCATGGATTTTTCTATAAGCGTTTCATAATCTTCATCATCGTGGTGAGCGTCATTGAGGTTGGAATCCCGGCGCCACATTTGCAGAAAGGTATAGGGATCGGCAAAGTCGCCAATCCAGGTGGAAAAACCAACAGTGTAGCCATCGGTTTTGAGCATCTGGAAATAACGGTTGTAGGGAACCACTTCTACCCGCACCGGAACTCCCAGTTTTTCTTTCCAGGCGCTTGCCATAAGGCCGCCGATGCGGGCCGCTTCCGGCGAAGGGGTAATGCGTATCACCAGATCGGGAAGGCCGTCGCCGTGAGGGAAACCGGCCTCGACAAGCAGCGCGGCCGCTTCTTCAATATCGGTATCGGAAAGCCCGTCAACTTTGGGATAGCCGGGCAGCGGGTAGATCAATGTTTTGGCGGGGAGAAGATGCCCGGCGCGAATTTCGTCCCAGGGCAGCGCCAGAACAAGGGCGCGGCGGATGCGGTAATCGCTCCAGGGTTTTTCCCGGGATCGGATAAAATAGTAATGAGTGGCAAACATGGCATTGACCTGAATACCGCTGCGGTCGGTCAGCGTTTCAAAGTTCACCTCGCCGGAAATCCAGCGGGCCTCGCCTGAGTTCCAGAGACTGCTTGCCTCATCGCCGCTTTCGGTGTATTTAAGGGTAATTTTTTTCAGAGAAACCCCAGGGGCGTCCCAATAGGCGTTGGTTTTAGCCAGAACAATTTTGTTTTCATTCATCTCGGTAATGTAGAACGGCCCATTGGAAAGCGGAGGTTTTTTTGACCAATCCTCATTGTTGATCATGGATGGATGAATGGGACTGAACGAATGATGGCAGAGCATGGACGGGAAAAAAAACGCGGGGGCATTCAGTTTGACTACCAGCGTTTTTGGCCCTGACGCAATGATGCCTACCTTCTCATCGTTATGCGCCATTCCGGTGCGGTATTCTTTCGCCCCTTCGATAACATCAAACAGGCTTGAATAGGGAGCGTCGCGTTGCGGCGACAACATCGAAAGCCACGCGGCGCGAAAATCTTCCGCCCTTACCGGATCCCCGTTCCAGAATTTCGCGTCCTGTCTTATGGTAAAAGTCCACTGTTTTTTATCTTCTGAAAGCTCCCATTTTTCCGCCGCGGCGGGAATAGGTTCCATGGTAAAAGGATGGTATGAAAAAAGCCCCTCGTAAATGGCGGTGTATAACTGCGCCTCGCTTGCCAGGTACGATTTGCGGAAATCCAGCTCTACCTCGCCTTTGGAAAAGGTAACGGTAAGCTCGTCGCGGGCCTCCACATGGGGACGGCTTTCGGCAAATTCCGGCCTGCCCGGCGCCGACGGAGAATCAGAAGCGGCCGCCTCAGCCTGCCGGTGCGCCGGTTTTGCGGACATACAACCGCACAAAACAACAACACAGAAGAAAATACCATATACAGATTTTAGAGGGGCTTTCCGGCATTGATCCATAACCTGGCAAGCTCCTTAGCCATTGGTGGGATTAATACCCAGTTTTTTCATTTGTTCTTCTTCTTCTTTTTGAGCGCTGTATTCGTGCCGAATCTGGTTCGCTTTGACAAAACAATTTTTGATGGAAGCCAATTCGGGTTTAATTCCCTTTATCTGGTCGCGTTCTTCCCGCGCCACACTGCTCTTGAAATATTCATCAAGAGAGGTCAGTGTCCGGTGGAGAGACTGTAAATCCTTAATGGCCCGCTCAAGATACTCCAATACCTGTTCCTCAGCCATGGCCTTTAATTTATTCATAAACGGCCCTTGCCCGCTCATTCCCGTATAAATCTTGACCTTTCTGTCCAAATCAACACGAAACTGGCCAAAGTTGAGTTGTTCCCTTGTTTCGGTTCCCTTTGCCTGGTCAAAGAATTGCAGTTCGTAAATCACCTCATCGGGATCGGCATTGGTCATCGATTTAAGCATCAGCCTTATTTTTTCCCAAAACCCTTTCTTCCGGTTTTCCAGAATTGTCTCGTTTGCGTCGAGTTTCTGAACGATTTCAGTCATCACGGCCGCGGCGGCTCCGATAGCCTGAATCCCGTTCAGCAAAACATCCTTATAGGACGCTTTTTGCTTGGCGGCTTTTGGTTTATCCTCCGCTACTTTCAGTGAAGCAAGAATCGCTTCTTTCATGGCCGCGCCGTCTTTGGAATAATCTTCTTTAATGAGTTCTTCGACAAATTCCTGATAAAACGGCGTACCGGGCATTGCGGAGTTCATTTTTTTTCTGATATTGGGGGGGGTTGCTTCCCCAGCCTGCATACCGGCAATCGCGTTACGGACCTTGAGTTTGTAGTCTTCCTTGTAGTACCCGATAAGGTTCCGTAAAATCCCCATAATTGTTGAAGTACATTTGGGAAGCCTGGTTAGGGATTCGCCGATGATACTCAGGGTTAAAGAATCCCCTCCTGATTTGGCGTTGCTGGTAAGCTCCGCGGTAACTTTGGTATTGGGTGATTTTGAATCCGGCGAGAAATTTACCCAGTCTACATAACGCACCAGCCCCACAATCTTCCGTACCCGCTCCAGATTCAAAAAATCAATCCCGAATTGGTAAAAATTGACCAGGAAGTCAAGCTGGCTGTCATAGCTGGCCAGCCTGAGTGAAACCTGCTCCAGCCGTTTTGCCTCATTAAAAGGCCCGGATTCGGGGACCGCAAGCTCGCTGATTTTGGTTTCCTGCTTATAGGGATCCTCGTTTATCAGCTTCTTTTTGAGGAACATATTATAAAGAACCGAATATGATATCTGAAAAATCCGCAGTTCTTCCTTGAGTTTGACAAGCTCGGACTTTTCGAGCCAATCTTTCCGCGCCTCAAGCGCCTGTGCGAGAGTATCGGTATAATTGGACGGAGCAACGTCAGCCATTATCTTAAGTATGCAACAAAAAAATGAAAAATGCAAGGTATTACGGGCAAAAGCATCTGCCATTACGGTAAAAACCGGTCAGAGAGGGGGCTGGGGGGGTATGAAGAAAGAAGAATTTTTACCACGGAGTACACGGAGTTTCACGGAGGTTTAAGATGTTAGTATCTTAGTTCCTCTTCCTCCGTGGTATAAATTCTTAAATTTTATGATGTCGGGGCTTACTGGTGAATCCCGCCGTTTTTTGCTACAATGTGCCCATGACGGTACGGGAAAAACTTAACGCCATTGCGTCACAGCGCATTCTTATCCTTGACGGCGCAATGGGTTCAATGATACAGAACCTTAAGCTCGGCGAGGCGGATTTTCGCGGCGAGCGCTTCGCAAACCATAAAACGCAGCTTTTGGGCTGTAATGACCTGCTCTGCCTGAACAGGCCGGAGGCAATCGGCGCCATTCATCGGGCCTACCTTGAAGCCGGGGCGGACATTATTGAAACGTGCAGTTTTAACTCGACCGTAGTATCCCTGTCCGAGTACGGGCTGGGTGAATTGGCCTATGAGATAAGCAAGACGGCGGCAGGTATCGCGCGGGAAGCGGCGGACGCGTTTTCAACCGCGGAAAAACCCCGTTTTGTCGCGGGAAGCATGGGGCCTACCGGAAAAAGCGCCAGCCTTTCACCTGATTTTAATGATCCCGCCAAACGCGATATTTACTGGGATGAGCTTGAGGCGGCTTACTATGACAACGCGCGGGGGCTGCTGGACGGCGGCGCGGATATTCTGCTGGTAGAAACCATTTTTGACACGCTTAACGCCAAGGCCGCCCTGTTTGCCATAATGAGGCTGATGGAAGAACGTAACATTGATATTCCCATTATGGTTTCCGCTACGGTTTCAGGCGATTCAGGCAGGCTCCTTTCCGGTCAAACATTGGAGGCGTTCTGCGCGTCAATACTCCACGCAAAGCCCTGGGCGGTCGGCCTGAACTGTTCCTTTGGCGCGGAAAAACTGCTGCCCCATATCCGCCTGGTATCCGGCATTGTTCCCTGCCTGGTCAGCGCCTACCCCAACGCGGGGCTGCCCAATCAGCTGGGCGGCTACGATGAAACCCCTGAAACAATGGCCGCCTGCGTTGGGCGTTATCTGCAAGACGGCCTGTTGAATATCGCGGGCGGCTGCTGCGGTTCCACACCGGCGCATATTGCGGCTATCGCGGCAAAGGCCGCTTTGCATAAGCCCCGCCTGTTGCCGCAGACAGTTCGGCCATCCTGTTTGGCCGGACTTGAACTGCTTACCCTGAACAACCCTTCTTCCCTCACCCTCATCGGCGAGCGGACCAATGTCGCGGGGAGCCGCAAATTCCTGCGTATTATCAGTGAAGGCAAATTTGAAGACGCGGCGGATTTTGCGCGGGATATGGTTGAAGACGGCGCGGCTATTATCGGCGTGGGTATGGATGACGCCATGCTGGACGCGGAAAAAGCAATGACGGCGTTTCTGGGCGCCGCCCTGTTTGATCCGTACATTGCCAAAGCGCCCGTTATGATCGACAGCTCCCGCTGGAACGTCATTGAGGCGGGCCTGAAGCGCCTACAGGGGAAAGGGCTGGTCAATTCAATAAACCTAAAAGACGGCGAGGCGGAATTTCTGCGCCGGGCGTCTCTGGTTAAGCGCTACGGCGCGGCGGTGGTGGTGATGCTCATTGATGAGCAGGGACAGGCGGTCAGTTATGAGCGGAAAATTGAAATAGCCGGACGCGCCTACCGTCTGCTGGTTGAAAGCGGTTTTCCGCCTGAAAATATCGTGTTTGATCCCAACGTACTCGCCGTCGCGACCGGAATCAGCGAGAGCGATTCCTGTGCGCTTGATTTTATCCGCGCCTGTTCGTGGATTCGGGACAACTGCCCCCGCGTTCAGATATCCGGCGGCATTTCAAACCTTTCGTACAGTTTCCGGGGAAACAACGCCGTGCGGGAAGCCATGCACAGCGTTTTTCTTTTCCATGCCGGAGCCGCCGGCCTGACCATGGCCATTGTGAATCCGGCGGCGCTCATTGCGTATAACGACATCGAGGAAAATTTCCGCAATACCGTTGAAGATGTAATTCTCAACCGCACCTCGGACGCGGCGGACCGCCTCCTCAAACTCGCGGAAAAAAAAAAGACCAATTAACCCCCTCAACCCCGCAGTCCCCGCTGACCAATAACTGGCGGAATGAATCAGCCGAATCCCGCATCATTCACGCGCTGGTAAAAGGCATTGACGGTTTTATCCAGGCGGATGTTCTGGAACTTATGAACAACAAGGGGGGGGCAGCCGGCAAAACAGCGCTGGAAATTGTTGAAGGCCCACTGATGGACGGCATGAAAGAAGTGGGGAAACGCTTCGACGAAGGGACCATGTACCTTCCCCAGATGATCCGCAGCGCGCAGGTAATGAAAAAAGCCGCCGCCGCGCTTGAACCGTATATGGAAAAAAGAAACGACGCGCTTTCGCCCAAAATTATTCTGGCGACGGTAAAAGGCGATGTTCACGACATTGGCAAAAATATTGCGGGCGTGGTTCTGGCCTGTAACGGCTATCAGGTTATTGACCTGGGGGTAATGGTTCCCTCCGAGCGGATAATCGAAACCGCGGAAAAAGAACAGGCGGCCATGATCGGCCTGTCCGGCCTTATTTCGCCGTCGCTGGACGAAATGGCGCATGTCGCGCGGGAAATGGAACGGCGCCGCATGAAAATTCCCCTGCTCATCGGAGGCGCCGCGGCGAACCTTGTTCACACCAGCCTGCGCCTTGCCCCGGAATACTCAGGCCCGGTGGTTTATGTTCCCAATGCCGGAAAAGCCGCCGGAACAGTTCATGCCCTGCTGTCCATCGCGGAACGCCCCCGTTTTCTCCAGGACCTTGAACAGAGCTACCGTGACGCCGCCCGCCGGCACGAGGCGATTCAATCCCGTATTGAAATTATTTCGCTTGAGTCCGCGCGGGCCAATAAAGAATCTGCGGCCTTGCCGGCGGCAGTTATAAGCCCCTCCGCGCCCAAAACCACCGGCATTATTGACCTGAACGATTACCCCCTGGATCGCGTCATCCCCTACATTGATTGGAATGCCTTTCTGGCGCCTGTCACCATTGCGGACGCGCAAGCGCTGCTGGAACGGGTTAAAACCGAAGGTTTACTGAAATTGCGCGGCGTTGCGGGAATTTTCCCCGCCGCCGCCGACGGCGATGATGTTGTCATTGGCGGCAATCACCGTTTTTGTTTTCTACGCAGCCAGAACAAGAAACCCGCCGGAAAATTCAATTCCTGTCTGGCGGATTTTATCGCGCCGGCGGACGGCGGACGGGCGGCTGACTGGGTGGGGCTGTATGCCCTGAGCGCCGGTTTTGGCATTGAGAATGCCGGCCCTGATGACCATTACCACACGCTGCTGCTGGCAAGTCTGGCAAACGCGCTGGCGGAGGCCTTTGTCGAGGAAATTCACCTCCGTATCCGGCGGGAATGGTGGGGTTACGCGCCGGATGAATCCCTTTCTATCGAAGAAGTCCTGAAAAGCGGCTATACAGGCATACGGCCCGCCTTCGGTTATCCCGCTTGTCCGGATCACGAGGATAAACGCGTCGCCTTTGATCTGCTTGAAGCGGAAAAACGCTGCGGCCTGAAGCTGACCGACACCGCAATGATCATTCCCGCCGCCTCGGTATGCGGAATGTTTTTTGCCAGTCCCGCGGCGCATTACTTCGGCGTTGGAACCATAGGCGAAGATCAACTGGCTGATTGGGCGGGGCGCAAAGGAATCAGCGTTGAAGAAGCCCGGCGCCGAGTCTGTTAGCTGTTGTTTGTTCCCAGGCGGTAATTCAATACCAAAACCGTGCGGTAAAATGAAAGGGTTCGGGGATTGTTACCGTTCAAATCCCGGTACCGGTAATAAAGATCATCTTTGTTCCAGTAGGTATAATTGGTGTAATTACGCAGGGTTCTAAACTGCGTGAACAGCGCGAAGCTGAATTCTTTTGAAATGGTAAAATTCGCCAGCAGGCCAAATGTCCACCGTCCCAGAGAATCCCCCCATTGAGCTCCGCCCGGCGTGTTGTACAGGTATTTTTCCATCTCGGCGAGCAGGGCGATAGTATCCAGAAAAATCGGCATACGGTAACCGGCAAGGTAACTGCCGTAATAATTCCAGCCGTTTTGGTTTTCGCCGTCATCATTTTCAAAAAACCACGACTCGCCTTTTCCGGCGCGGCTGTACATCTTGTATCCGATTTCATGGTACGAACGGAAAACCACATGGTTCCATTCGCCGGGAACAAGCGCCGCCAGATCAAACTGCGCCGCGCCGCCCACATGCCCTCCCCCCAAAAACCCGTCAAAAGCGGAACCGTCAGCCGAAGTAAGGTTATGGTCATCGGGGCGGTTAAGGCCGATACCACGGAGTTCGGAACCAAACAAGTTGATGATCCAGCCGGAACCCGCCATTCCCCCGGCGCTCAACTCAAAAAACGCGACGGGGGTAAGAACGACGTTCCCCAATAGATTCATTGAGATGGGGGTCAGTTCCGCGTTGAGGCCGAATTTGATGTTGTTATCTTTGATGAGGGGATTATCCCCCTGGAGGCAGGGAAAGGTAAAACTCCGGGCAAAAGTCAACTTTGCCTCGGGCAGGGAAGATATTGCCAAACTTAACGATGTTTCACTTTTCAGGTCCGTTTCAGCAAAAAGCGGCAACGCCAGAAGAAACAACAGGGTGACTGTCACCAGAAGAATATAACCACGGAGGACACGGAGTACCACGGAGTTTTGATACGATAATCTTTTTCCTCCGTGAAACTCCGTGTCCTCCGTGGTAAAAATTCTTGGATTAACACGCATAGATTGACCCCATAAAAAAAAGCGGAACCTGCTCTCCCGGCGCTCAAAGCGCCCGAAATAGCCTGTTCCGCTTTTCCAGCTTACATTCAGCCTTACAGTCCAAAAGCACCCATAATTCTATCTGCCGTAGCGCTGATGATTTTCTCATTAAGATACGCAGGATCGTTGATTTTCTCCCGAAGCGCGGCAATTTGGGCATCGTCCAGACTTGGAACCGATTTTATAAGTTCCACCACCTGGTACAATTCCGCCTTTTCCTTCGCTTCCGAAGAAAGGCTAATAGAATCAGTCCTGTCCCCCCCCCTTAACTGATCGCTTTTCCCGGGCCTGTTTCCCGGCTGAATGGGGTTCAATTGACCTATTCTTTCGACCATCATAATAACCTTCCTGTTTACATTATCGGCAAGTCTTACCTTTAAGTTTACATGTTAATTAGGTTTATTTCCAGATATAAAAACCGAAAACTCACCTATTAACTCCTTCCTGGCCGCACAGTTGGCAAGAACTTCCGCCACAGTCCCCCGGATATACTCCTCGTGGACTTTGGTCATTTCCCTCCCTACACAAATATAGCGTTCATTATCAATTTCGGCAAGATCTTCCAATAGCTTAAGAACTCTGAAAGGCGATTCGTACAGTACAATAGCCGCCTTCATTGCCAGCAGTTCCCGCAGCCGCGAGCGCCGCCGGCCCTGTTTGGGGGAAAGAAACCCCTCAAAAATGACCGTTTTGTCCGTACCGCCGGAAACGCTGAGCAAAGAGGCAAAGGCGGAAGGCCCCGGAATGGGGATAATTTCATGCCCCGCGGCAACGGCGCAGCGTACCAACACCGCGCCGGGGTCGCTCAGGGCGGGAGTACCCGCATCGCTGGCATAAGCCACCGTCAGCCCCTGGTCAAGGGCGGCAACTACCTTTTTCGCGGCAAATTCCTCGTTTTGAGAACGGCAGGAAAGCATTTTGACCCGAATTCCCAGATGGGTGAGCAGTTTCAGGGTGCGCCGCGTGTCTTCACAGGCCACCAGCCCCGCCGTTTTAAGAATTTCTACCGCCCGGAAACTTATATCTCCCAAATTTCCGATAGGCGTGCCGATAATATAGAGTACCGCCACGATATAAGTATAACGGTTATGTTTGGATTTTTACAGATATTGGCTCTTACTATTATTGGCGCCGCTCTGCTCTGGTTTGGGTTTAATCTTTTTGTCGGACAATGGACAAAAATTCGTTTAAAATACGGCAAATTCCAGCAGTTGGCACAAGAATCGGGGTCTGTCGGGGATCCTCAAGTCTGCCCGATTTGTTCTTCAAGACTCAACAAAGGCGATCTGGTAAAAACTTCAGCCTTTCCTTCCATAACCGGGGGCAAAGACCGCTTGATGCACGTTCGGGGCTGTATATACTGTATTCATGGGGGCCTGAAAAGGGAATGTCCTATCTGCGGTTCATCTCTCAGTATCAGCGATGTATTGGTGGCCCGCATTTTTGAGCGCCCTCATCGCAAGCCCCATGTACATATTACCGGCTGTAACAAATGCAGGCGCACTGGTAAAATTTAACGCGGCTTAATATTATAGTTTTGGAAGATAAATTATAGAGGGTAAAAATGAAAAAGAACATTTGGTTCCCGGTTTGTGTCTTGGTATTGGGCATTTTATGCGCAAGTTGTAATACATCAACAAGCCCGAAACCGGACATTTGGTTACCTGTTACTTCCTTGGATCAACTGGACGGAACCTGGAAGGGAGTATATCAACAAACCATGCCTGTTAAGGAAGTCTTTGCATTACTCGGTGAAACAGGGGATGACATGAATAATATGATAGTTATGCTTGGTGATATGAAGGTAACTATGTCCGCCGAAACAACATTCACCATTAACGCACAAGCAAAAACAACGTCGGGGGTTGTAACAATAAAACTGACTTTTTCAGAGGGGACTATAAATTTTACCTGGGGGATAATAAGACTTGCTCTTGAAACATATATCCCCGATGCCGTTTTTAACGATAAAAACCATTCAGTAACCATGACCCAGGATATTCCTGAAGATTCAATAACTGACGAAGAAATTGCGAAATTGTTGGCTTCCGGTATACAAATCAACCAGGACGGGAACAAAATAAAGATTCCTGCCGGTACAATTCTGGATGAACTTTACGGAGAAATACCGCTCGGAATAATACCGCCTGAGATAATAATGACCAAGCAATAACTGTATAATTCAGCCGGAGGGAGCGCTGCGGCTGACCTATACTGGCATAAATGAACACAGCAGTAGCCGCCCAATTCTGCCGATAATGGCAGTATGAAGCGGCTTCTCCTCCCCTTTTTCCTTTTTTTCGCCATTTACGCCGCAGGCGCACAGGAGCATGATCCGGGCTACAACCCCGAAGTGATCCGGGGGGAAGTATGGGTGGATTTCGAGCCGATGTACGGCAACAGGCCCGACGCCGAATACCCCCTGAGCAGAGAGACCGCCGGCAAACGGGCATTACAGGAAGCGGCATTGTATTTTTCGGGCATGATCTACGGCTGGTCTTTTCACTATGACATTGGGGAAAAAGCCCGCGGCATTACCGAAGAGATTGATGTTTTTGAACCTTTGGGCGAGATACGCTGGGGCGACCCCCAGTTAGGCATGATTGAAACTGAAACCCGCGACACAAAACTGCGGGTTTGGGCCGATTATCAACTCAGCGAGGTTCAGCAGAAACGCATGCAGACCTGGCGGACGGGAACAATCCGCAGCGCTCAGGCCATGGGTTACTGCCAGTTGACAGGACCGTCGCCGGATTCCGGCTGGCTGGACATACGGAACGCCGTCCTGAAAGACGCCGCGCGCGCCGCGGTACGGCAGATGCTCCGCGGCAGCGAGCGCAACCGCCCCAAAGAGGTAACAGGTTTTATCAGCCTGGCCTCTTTCCCCCGCTTTTTTGTTCATTCCGGCCAATGGGCCGTCTCCGCGCGTTTTCATGTGCAGATCAACGAAATAGCGCCATTCGCGGCGTATTGACAGTAGTATCATTATATAGTACCATAATGTATGAATTCCAGGCACAAGAAAATCATGGGATTAATTTTTAAGAATCCTGTGCAGGCTAATATCACATGGACTGATATTGAAGGACTTCTTGTTGCTTTGGGAAGTGAACTATCTGAAGGTTCAGGGTCAAGACTGCGGGTCAAGTTAAACGGAGTACGGGCTGTTTTTCACCGTCCCCATCCTCAAAAAACAACGGACAAAGGCGCAGTCTTTTCGGTTCGGAGATTTCTTGAAAACGCGGGGGTACGTTATGATGGAGTATAAAGGATACCTGGGTACGGTAGAATATGACGCTCAAGCAAAAATCTTTCACGGAGACATTATCAACACCAGGGATGTTATTACCTTTCAGGGAACGACAGCCAATGAAATAGAGAAGGCTTTTAAAGAATCTATTAACGATTATATTAGCTGGTGTAAGGAAGAAGGGGTAGAACCTGAAAAACCATATTCCGGCAAATTCAATGTCCGTCTGTCTCCGGAACTTCACCAGCGAATAGCAATTCTGTCAAAAAAAATGCACCTATCGCTTAATAGTTTTGTGGAAAAAGCCATAACTGATGAAATTGCCGTTTGTAATAGTATGCTGTAGGGAGTCTGGAAATCGGGGTGTCAATCACCGTGGACCCTATCGGAATAACTTAAGAAAAACCTTTTGAAGAAGACTCAACTCAAGAGGTTCGTCTTTTTGTGGCTGTTGGAGAAGTTTGACCAGTTCGATTACCGCATTTTCAACTATTTTACGTTTTTCTCTGGACAGCGGCTCAACGTGTTCACTGATTGAACGCACTTCCGGGCTGAATAACCGGCTGTGTGTTTTTTTATTCGGGGTTTCCTTGCCGGTTACCAGATATTCCACCGTTACTCCCAACGTCTGTGCAATAGCCACGGCTTTATCGGCAGGCGGCATACTGCCATTGGAGAGTAAATAGTTGTCTATTGTTTGCTTGGGTATACCGGTTGCGTGAGCCAACTCTTTTACCGGCATACCTTTATATTTCAGTTCTCCCTTCAAATTTTCATTGAAACCCATAAAAACATAATATCCAGATATGGATAATTACTTGTTGACAATATATCCACATTAGGATATATTGTAATAATATCTATATATGGATAATTGAGGAACACTGACATGATACAAAAAACGAATAAAAGCCATATACACCGGAAAAGAGTAACAAAAGAGAATTATCTAACTCAGGAAATGATTTCCCGAATTTTGATGTTGCACGAGCTAGGGATACCGCCGGAAGCAATTCGGCTCAATCTTTATGAAACTTGTCATACCAAAGTACCTTTTCGCCTGATAAAGAGGACAACGGATAAGCTGGACCGTCTGATAGAAGAATGGCTCAATCGCCTGAGGCGCAGTATCGGAGAAGAATTAATTTTTAGTGATTAAAGTCTCGCATGAGATTTTACAATACGCGATTGGCAGCGTTAACGCCATATAAGGAGTGTTTATGAAGAAGAAATGTATTGTCCTGGGAATTTGTATGGCGTTCCTCACAGGCACGGTTTTTGGGATTGATTTTACAAAAATCAACCCTACATTGGGGCCAAGTAGTTATGCTACCAGTGTTTATGCCGGCGCCATTTCCGATAACATTGGCGTAAATCTTGAATGGGGCATAGGCGAACTGCCTTTAACTCTTGGTATGGGGCTTTCGCCATTGGTAATAGGTGAATATGCTTTACGCGCTGGTTATCATCCTGATATTGGCATTAAGAATCTTGATTTATATGCCAATTTTACATTAGGTTTTACGAGTGTTTTATTTATTCCGGGCGTCCATGTCAATGGTAATCGAACCGCAATAGGCGCCCATTGGGGCGGACGCTACTTTTTCGGACCAAGATTCGGGGCGTTTGCTGAAGCCGGTTATTCTATTCATCTTAATTATTTCAAAATCGGGGTATCGTTTAAGAGAAAAAAATGACATCTACAGTACCCAGGGCCGCGCAAAGTATCTGACACCAGAATCGCGTAGCGTCGCTGACAGACGACCTACGCTACCAGTAGTGTCGTTAGGTGTAATAATGGTATGGATGTTTACGAATGAAAGCAAAACCTTTCGGATTGGTGACAGTCACAACATCATAAACTTAAGAATTTTTACCACGGAGTACACGGAGTTTCACGGAGGAAAAGGTGATTTTCGTATCAAAACTCCGTGGTACTCCGTGACCTCCGTGGTTATATTCTTCTTAGGTTTATGATGTTATGACAAATAAACAAAGAATCAAAATCATTTTTAATATCCGCCTGTACTATTACAACAGGACGAGCTTTTGCCGCATAGTTTCTGTCTTTAAGCGTCCAAAGTTCACCGCGTTTCATACAACATTCTCGCAGCATAGTCGTTCACAAAGTCCAAAACTTCTCTCTCGCTGGCAAAAGGCTCTATACTTTCCTGCTCTGAAATATGCATACGCTCCGGATGCTTTAATAAATACACAAAAGAATAAACACTTTCCTGTTGAGAAGGAGAAAGTGTATTAATTTCCTGAACCAAATCTTCTGTAACCATAAACAAATCCTCTCTCGTTATATCAATAATAACATAAAACTACATTAACGGCAAAAGAGTTATGCCCACAAACACCCATCTTTACCTGACACCCCGGTTTTGTTTATCCATTACTTTATCAATATCAAATAGTTTTTTGTCGCTGTTTCTGTATACCCTGAAATAACTTCCGTCAATATTTCTGCGGGTTAAAAAAATATAATCTGCTTTCGGGCCGACCCTATAACCCCATCCGGCGCCAACGCCAAAGAATAAGTTAAAATTTCTGTCGCGCAGTATTTTATGCTTCTCTTCCTGTTTTCCCAGATTCGCTCCATAGGGATATATGTAAAGATCTGTCTCGCCCAAAATCGGTCTCACTTCTTTATCCCATAACGCGGCGTCATTTATAAACCGCTTCATGGATATTTTGGGCATATTCAAATGTCCATAGCTATGCGACGCAAAACGCCACCCCAGTTCTTTTAATTTGTTCGCCACCTTAACGGCGTTTTCTACTTCTTCTTTATACCCCGCGGCTTTTGAATTCTCCGCCTGGGTTCTATATCCCAGCACCCCCTCGAATCCTGTAAGCGCAATAATGCCTTTTGCCCCCCGGATTGAAAAATCCGGATGCTTATTAATAAAGTCTTCTGTAATGGTTATAATATCCAGATCATAGGATATTTCACCGCCGGATGGAGTATTGGTCCACGCCGCAATGCCGCCTTTTTTATCAAGTACCAGTTTATGTACCGTTCCATTTCTCCTGTTGGTCTCATAATAAGATAAATCATCAACGGATAAAATGAAGGGTCTTTTTCCTACGGGGATCAGAAATTTATTTGTTTGAATAGTTTTTTTGTTTCCCGCGTACGTTACGGTATAAAGTTCCTTGATATCGACCAGTACATAATTCTGTATATACAGTTCATTGAGGATCTTCTTATATTCATCGGCGGTAACAAACCATTCCAGATAATGTTCTCTCCTTTTTCCCTTAAACGCAATTTCCGGATGCGCTATCAGCGCATGAAAAAAAACATTAAGTAATTCACCTTCGTAATATTCCATAACGGGCGCTTTACCCAAAGATTTATTCGTTTTTAAAGTGGAACAGGAACAAATCAGCGAAAAAAATAAAAAGCAGGCTAACAGGTGTTTATTAAACTTACTTTTAGGCATATTAAGTTAATATAGTATTAATATAAGCTATTGTCCACGCCGGGTTTCAGGCGCCGGGCAAGAAAAGCGCGGCGGCGGTTTCCATAGCATCGTTAGGCGTAATACTACGCTGTATATGGGCGGCGCCTGACATCGGAATTGTCGAGATAAGGTAATCACGGCGCGCGCTGCTGCACATCTCTCAAAAAGAAAAACCCCCGGGAAAAGGAGGTGAGGAAACCCGGGGGAGCGGCCAATGTCACGATTATATTGAAAACCAGATGCCAAGCCTGTAGAGGATGCCAAGCTGCGTTGCAGAAATTATCTCAACCGCTTCATCAACCAACTCTAACTTAATAAATTACAGCCCAAGAGTCAAGCATTTTTATGGAAAATATTAGAAGAAAAGTAATAAATATCTTACAAAGAACCAAAATTATAGCTCAAAGATTATTATGAACCGCTGTTCGGCAGAACTCTGACAAAAGTACCATACCGGTAAATGGGTTCCTGCTCCACTACCGGTTTAACCGGGGGGTTTACCCGGGACATATCGCCATGTACCACGGTAATGGTCTTGTTTTTTTCAATAATATTTACGATTTTGCGCCGGAGGGCATAGGGCCGGGCGGCCATAAAAAAAGCCGGCGTTTTGCCGCCTACACCTGAAACATAAACTGTTCCGTAACGAAACATTCTGCCCAAAATTCCCTGAATACAATAAATGCTCTCTATACGGTCGGTGGAGATTTCCGCCACCGTTATTCGAAAAACACCCTTTTTGAGTATCAGGCGCTTATTGGTAACGCCGTATTCAGTACACAGATACTGGAAGATGCGGCACACAAAAATCACCAAAACAACCAGAACTCCCGCAATAAATATATATCTGATAAGATCCTGATAGGTTAGCGCAATCTGAACATCTGTCAATGTTGAAGAATAGACAACCGGATCGGCGGTGACCCATAAAATAAACAAAATCAGGAAAAACGGCAGAAACAGTACCATGTGTTTTACCGTATAAAACCAGTGCAGCAACGGTATATAGAGAATTTCTTCCCCTTCCATTAAATTTTTCTTTCTTATAAATTTCATGGCCTGCCTCCGTTTTTACCCATTATCAGCAGGAATATTGTATCTCCCCGGATAATTGGCTGTCAATACTGCCGAAATTTGACCGATATATGAAGGGGGGTCTTGTATACTTTGCGGATTTCAGAAATCCCTGCCCGGCTTTCTGGCTGGTGGCATAATTTGAGCAAATATCGTATCGCGGCGCTTGCGGCGGCGGCCATACTGGGGATTTTCGCCCTGGTACTGGGTCTGTCGCTGCTGGGGGCGGTATTTGGCATTAAGGGATTTAACCCCTCTTTTGGCCTGTTTTTTTCCCATGCATACGGGATACTCGCCTTTTTTATCCCCATTTACCTTGTTTATGCCGCTCTTATCCTTGCCGATTCCCATTGGCGGCCCGACCGCTTGTTTATCCTGATTGCGGCGCTTTTTCCCTTTCTGACGCTTACTCTGGGCTTTATCTGCATCCGTGACTTTGAGGCTCTTTCCCTGGATTATGCTTTCCTGGAATTAACCGGAAAAAACGGATTTGGCCTGATAATTGTGATATTGGCCCTTTTGGAAGTAACGGCCATTCAAATGCTGAGAAACGCCCTGTTCCCCTATGTGGAACAAAACGGAAAAAAGAGAAGGATGTGGCGCGGAATTACCTCCGCCGCAAGTACCGGCGGTATAAATGCCGGAAAACTTTCCCTGCCGCCGCCCGGCATCAATGCCGCCGGCATGGATTCCGTCGGAGAGTGGGTTCACAGCAATGATCTAAGGGCGGGATCGCGCGCCTCAAGCGACGGCGGCCTGAAAGATTTTGACCTTGATTTACCGGCAATGAGGCCCCTGAACAGCCCCCTTGCCCTTGAGTATCTGAGCGGGGGGCCGGCGGAGCAGGAAGAACATCGCGTTGAATCTGAAAAGAATGCCATTGACAGCGTTGAGCGCGCTCTGGAAGAGGCGGAACTTCTCGCAAAGCTTCACAGCGAGCAGGCCCGTAAAAAGCCGCATGCGGCGCATCACGCGCGGAAGAAATACCATGTTCCGGTAGAAATATTGAATCAATACCCCGACGGCGAATACTGGATCATTGATCAGGCGACCCGCGACGCGGCGGTAACGCTGAAAGAAACGCTGGAAGAATTTAAAATACAGGCGGAAGTTACCGGTATTCGCAAGGGGCCGGTCATCACCATGTTTGAGATTCTTCCCGCGCCGGGGGTAAAACTTTCCCGCATTGTCAATTTGCAGGACAATATCGCCCTGCGCCTTGCCGCTTCATCGGTGCGGATTGTCGCCCCCATTCCGGGAAAACACGCCGTCGGCATAGAAGTCCCCAACGCGAAGCGGAACATTGTTTCATTCAGGGAAATTATTGAAGGCGAATTGGAGCGCGAAGGCAAACGGTCTGAAATTCCCGTCGTTATGGGGAAAGACATTTCAGGCGAAGCGCAGACCCTTGATCTGACCCAGACGCCGCATCTGCTGATAGCCGGCGCCACCGGATCGGGAAAATCGGTCTGCGTCAACGCGATCATTCTTTCCATACTGTACCAGCTTTCACCCGCGGACTGCCGCCTTATCCTCATTGATCCCAAAATCGTCGAATTGAAACTTTACAATGATATTCCCCATTTACTGACTCCGGTTATCACCGAGCCGAAAAAGGCGTTTCAGGCGTTGCAGTACTGCATTTATGAAATGGAACGGCGTTACGCCTGCCTTGATTCAATGGGAGTGCGGGACATTCGCAATTACAACAAACGTATCAAGGAACGCAACATCGCCCAGGAATACATGCCCTACATTGTGATAATCATTGATGAGTTTGCCGACCTTATGGCGACAACGGGCAAGGAGCTTGAGTCTACCGTCGCCCGCCTCTGCGCCATGAGCCGCGCTGTCGGCATACACCTGGTACTGGCAACCCAACGCCCTTCGATTGACGTTATCACCGGCCTTATCAAAGCCAACATTCCCAGCCGCATTGCCTTTATGGTTGCCAGCAAAATGGACAGCCGGATTATTATCGACATGGTAGGCGCGGAAAAACTGCTGGGCAAAGGCGACATGCTTTACGCGGGAGTGGTTGACCCCTTCCCGATTCGTATGCAGGGGGCCTTTGTCTCTGAAGAAGAAGTTGAGGCAGTCGTGGAACATGTAAAAACACTCGGTGAACCCGACTACATTGACGAAGAAATTTTCTACGATGACGAGGAAGAAACGGTTGACGCATCCCTCTTTTCCGACGGCAACGATCCGTTATACGACAAGGCCCTGGAAATCGTACTGCAGCAGGGAAAGGCCAGCGCCAGTTTTATCCAGCGCCGCCTGAAAATCGGCTACAACCGCGCCGCCCGTCTGGTCGAGGAAATGGAACATAAAGGGGTGGTTGGTCCCGCACAGGGGTCGAAACCGAGAGAGTTATTGCGCGGGGTATAAGATTAACTTTCTTCCGTTTCTTCGTCGCCCAATTTTTTGTGTACTTTGAACGATTCATCATCCAATTCATTCAGTTTTTCCTCGTAATCTTCGGCGGTTGCCTTTATTTCCTCTATCTCTGTTTTTACGAGTTCAACCTTGTTGGCAATATATACATACGCCTCATCCAGCGCTTCCTGTATCAATTCCTTGTTTTGAACCCACCGGTGTAAATCATCCTCTTCAATGTAGGCTCTCTTTTTTATCAGGCATTTTTTCATCAGGCTGCTTCGGTAGCGAATGCAGACATAACTGTAGCCGTTGGTTTTGTCACGATCATAAGTCCACTTATACTTGGAGTACTTGTTGAATTCTTTCAATCCGCAGGTTTCCAGATACTCAAAATATCTCCCGATAATCCGCAGACATATTTTGTAGTCATCTTCGATTGCTTGCAGGGCAATGTCAATTTGCTCTTTCATATCTATATAATAAGGGAAGAAATGAACAATTAGCAATATCTTGGAAATGGATTATGGAAATTTTATGAATCACAAAGCGATGCGAGATATGTAAGTTAAGGAAGAATTTTTACCACGGAGGACACGGAGTTTCACGGAGGAATGGTTGTTGTAAGCAATCTGATCGTGATAGTCTCACTCTCAGATTGCTTACATTACTCGTTCTTACTGTTTCGTCCACACCGACTAAAAGTGACTGTCACCTTTTGTAGTGAATTATTTTCGAGTGTAAACGACAACATCACCATCATAACTAAATTTAAGCGTATTACCAGTTACTGAATAAGATACTGTTGCTTCCACAAAATAATCCTCCCAATCCCCATAACCTAATATTTCTTCTAAGTCATCTTTTGAATAGCACTTTGATTCAAGTCCATATGCATATGCATCAACTTCATCAAGAAAATGAGGATTGATGTGGGTTATTTTTATTTTTATAATTCCACTGTCAGTTGTATAAGTCCCTTTTTCAACAGGAAAATTTTGATATGACGCTTCATAATTGCCATTATTAAATTTCATTTTATCGACAAACTCCTCATGATTAGTGACCCACGTTCCATTAAGGGCGCTATCCGGAATGAGTTCTTTTATTTCGAGTATCTTTACATAAAATGTTCCTAATTGGTCTGCGCATTGAAACTCTACATGGTTTAGCACATTTCTTGATAAAGGCTGACCATATACCGTGTAGGTTGTTCGTGTATTTGTTATCGAAACTGTTTCACCTTTATATATCTTTTCGTCATTGTCTGTATTATACTGGAAATACAAATCACGAGTTCCTGATTTTGTCCATGCCTCAAATTTATAAGAATAACTTTTACCTGCCTGCGCGGTATAATCATAGGCAGCGTTTGCTTTCCATTGGCCCCAATCATCTGTCTCATTATTGGGCTGGGCAGTGCCGCCTACGGTAATGGTAGACACTCCGTTATCGTCAACTGAATACTCCAACGTGGCGGTTGCATCATCAGCTATCCATTTCCCCCAGCGGTCTTTGACCGGCTTATCTTCCGGCGGGATATAGTTGCCGCCGCCATCACTGCACCCTGTAATCAGCAGGGCATCGAACGCCATCACCGCCATTACAATGGCGATAATCCCCGTTATCTTGCGGATAGCCTTAACTTTGCATACGTTTTTCATGGAATACTCCTCAAAATCCAAAGATTTGTACAGCAATTAACGTGCTATATGGTAATTATAATAACGTGCTATACGCAAGTTGTAAAGGGATTTATTACCAATTAGCATATAAATTGATAAAAAATAGCAAAAAGCGGGTTAATTGATGACTTTTCAAGAACTTTTTATC
>Ga0268262_10001719_pt1 | contig 26491 bp, 28 predicted proteins | sample TergutNc150P3_FD_190354 | JGI IMG/M metagenome (GOLD analysis project Ga0268262, IMG submission 190354) | Nasutitermes corniger P3 segment gut microbial community from laboratory colony in Florida, USA - Nc150 P3 (SPAdes) (version 2) | ecosystem: Host-associated > Arthropoda: Insects >... | reverse complement strand
CTCGCCTAGGAAAATCCTGTCGCCTTCCTTCAGCTTCCACATGCGCGGAGTTAGCTTGGCCGGCGGCGCGGGCGGCGGGGCGTCGCTCACCAGCACTATGTAAAAGTCCGCGGTGTCGTAGCTGGGCGGCGAGGTTATCGAGTAAGCGCGGCGGTGCCACTCGCCCTCTAAGTTCGCGGGGTCGTCCGGAAGCCCCAGAACGGCGAACTGGCCGGCTTTGAAATTCAGCTTTCCAAAATCCGGCTTCACGCGGAAAATCTTTATTTCTGGCGTAATCTCGGTGATGCTGTCGATGACCGCGTTATACTGCATGGCTGCGCCTATAGCCCCGAAGTCAGCGGGGGAACGATTTGTTTCTTTCTGGAGAGCAGACCGGGAACCCACGCCTCGCCGTCCTTGAAATTTGCGCCCAAGAGCCCGCCGACCTTCACGTTGTCGTCGGTTTCGGCGAAGAGGAACGAGCCCTCCTTCATGATGTCGGTGACCAAGAGCAGCATACCCCAGTAGCCTTTCCCCGCCTTTATTTTTTTCATCTCGGCCTTCACCGCTTCGCGTTTCGATTCAAAGAGCGTCGCGTCGATAAGCTCTATCTGGCCTATGCCCAGAGTCTTGCCTCCAAGCGAGAATTCCTTGAAGTCATTGGTCGCGAGTTCTGTCACGCTCATGTGTCCTATTGCGCTCTTCACGCGCAGCATATCCATGCCCAGCCCCATGTAATCCTTCACGCCCGCGATTTTCGAGAGCTCTTCGACCGCGGTGCGGTCTTTATCGGTGGTAGTAGGTGATTTGAACATGACTACGTCCGAAAGTACTGCGCATAGCATGGCGCCCGCGATGTTTGCGGGGATTTTTATTTCGTAATGCTTGAACGCTTCCAGAAGCACGGTGCATGTGGAACCGTAAGGCCTTGTCCATATTTCAAGTGCAGCGCTGGTCTTCAATCCGCCGAGATTGTGGTGGTCGAATATGAATTTTACATTGGCTTTGTCTATGTCCTCGAGCAGCTGGTTGGGCTCTGTGGTATCCACAACAGCGACTTCGGCGCCTGCGGCTGTGTCCAGTTTTTCGGGCACGGGGAGCTTGAACTGCTCCAAGACGAATTTGGTTTCCGCGTTCGGCTCGCCGGGGATTCTGGGCTCGGCTTTGAACCCGCGCGCGCGCAGCAGTTCCGCCGCGGCAATAGCCGCTACAACCGTGTCGGTATCGGGGGACTTGTGTCCGAAAACTTGGATCGTCATAGCATTTCCTTTTGCTCGGGAAGCGAGGGTAGCAAAAGCCGCGCGCCGTGTCAAGTTTGTTCTTGTTCTTGGCCCGATTTTAGGCTATACTATATCGACAGGAAAAAGGGCTGTTCATGTCCGGGAAAATTACGATATACACAGACGGCGCTTGCAGCGGAAACCCTGGCGCGGGCGGCTGGGGCGCAATACTTTCGGCTGGAGAGCGGCGGCGCGAAATCCACGGCGGCGAGGCGATGACCACCAACAACCGCATGGAGCTCTTAGCCGTCATAAACGCCCTGCTCGCAGTCAAGCAGGCGCCTTCCGACATAGATGTAACGACCGACAGCTCGTACGTGAAGGACGGGATAACTTCCTGGATAATGGGCTGGAAGAAAAACGGCTGGCGCACCAAAAACAAGAAGCCGGTGAAGAACATGGATCTCTGGCAGAAGCTCGACGAGCTGGCGGCCAGGCACCGGATAACCTGGCATTGGGTCAAGGGTCATGCGGGGCATCCCGAGAACGAGCGCGCGGACGAGCTCGCCCGCCTCGGCGTAGAGGAGCATCGTCCGGTTCCATGAAACCCTACGAATACAGCTTCGTCATAAAGCGTCCGGACGGCAGCGTTCAGGTGGTTCCGGTCGAGTTCAAACGCGTAGCTCTCAGCAAATCCATACGCATAACCCCAAACATCGCGAAGCAAGTCGTGCGCGTGACCTTTCCCATCTACACAAGCCGCCACGCCGCGATACTCTTCCTCGAGGCGAAACGCGACTGGATCGTAAAGCAGCTCGAGGGCATGCCGAAGAAACTCGTAATCAAGGACGGCGCCCGGATCCCATTCATGGGCGAGCGCTACAAGATTATCGGCACGCCGAAGTCGCGCCGCGGCGTGTGGCTCGAGGACAACCACATGTTCGTTTCCGGCGAGCCGGAATTCCTCGTCCGCCGAGTAAAGGACTTCATCAAGGCGGAAGCGCGCAAGGAGCTCGCAAAAATGGCCGTCAAATACACGAAGAAGCTCGGCAAAAAACCTTTGAAGATCGCGGTCAAGGACACGACGTCGCGCTGGGGCAGCTGCTCGGCCGACGGCAACATAGTCTATTCGTGGCGGCTCGCGTTTGCGCCCGTGTGGGTCGCGGAATACATAGTCGCGCACGAGGTCGCGCACCTCGCTTACATGAACCACGGCGATGAGTTCTGGAAGTGTCTCGGCGGGATATATTCGGGCGACGTGGACGCGGCTATCAAATGGCTCGCGCGCAACGGTGCCAGCCTGCATTTAATCGATTAGCTAGGGTCAGGCGCGGTTTCGCTCTGCGGTTTTGCCGCGCATTCGGAATCGTTCGGGATGACTTCTTTGGTGTCCTTGTCGGTTTTTATCGTGCATTTCCATCTCGGGTTTGTGCAAATGACCGGGTTCATTGTAGGCAGGATTTTTTGTTCGTCGCAGGCCCACCCTCCTTTCTCCGAATGTATGTCTTTCATGTAGGCATATACTTTTTCCAGTCTGTCGTTTTTCGTATCCTGCCTTTTCTCGCTTCTGGTTCGCGTATCCTTGCACTCGGAGTTTTGGTTCCTCTTTCCTGTCAAGACGGCGAGGGGGTCGGATATATCGATATAGACGACGCAGGCGTAATTCTCATGCTGCGGGCAGTCGAACGTAAAGACCTTGGATTCCATATTTTTCGGCGGGCATTTGAAGCCGGCGGGAGGAGGGCTGCCCGCCATGCGCTCGAGGGTTTCGGCGCCCCATTCGGAAGCCCTATATCGGGCTAGTTCCTCGCAGCCTCCGGTTTTTAATATGTTTATGCTCGACTCCAAATTGGGGCAGGCTCCTTTTGCGGCGAGATCGTCGTTCAGAAGTTTGCAATATTGGGAATAGTTCCCGCTCCGCAGAGCGCTTATATCCGCGGGAGTCTCCTTGGGGAGTTTTGCGCCGAACTCGGTGCAAGTAGCTTCGTGCTTCTTTTTCTTTATGTGTTCGATTAGCGTGTTTATGCGAGCTTCTTCGGATTCGTTCGGTTTCGGGGTAATCCCGTAATGCTCCTCGAAATCTTCTATATTCTTCTTTGCCGCGCGCATCGCCTTTTCGGTCTGGCTTTTGCCTTCCTGCGTGCGAACTCTGGCGGGGGTCAATGCTATTGCGACCGCCACGAAGCAAATAAATTTTCTCATTCTTCTCTCCTATAATTGCGGGGAGTAGCATAAGCCTTCGAATGAAAAGCCTGTACGCCGAGGCGTACCTCCCCGCCGATACAGCAAGGAGTAATCTCCATTCGAAACGGGTTATGCTAAACCCGCTGCCCGCTAAGGCATCGGCTCAATTATATTACATTTCGGGTGCGGACGCAAGTTTATTCGGCCTCGGCCTCTTCCTTCTCCTTTACCGCCTTGAGGATTTCGTTTATCCTTTTGGATACGCGGCGGCGGCACTTGTCGATGAACTCGTCGCCCTTGATTATCGTGCGGAAGTCGAGGCAAACCCTGACCTCGGTTTTTATTTCGCGGGCGGGCACGCTCTCGCACTCACGCCTTTCGCAATAGACTACAAAGCACCAGTCTATTTCGGGATCGCACTCGTTTTTCGTCGGGGGCAGCGAGATAGACGCGGCGGCGGCCGTTCCTGCGAAGAGCAATACAAAAAGTAATTTCCTCATAGTTTTCATTATACCTTCTTTTCCTCTTGAAAGTCAACTGATAGAGGGTATAATTCCCCGCGTGAGGAAGATTTATCACATCGCTATTCCGGCTTTGCTTTCCGCCTGCATTGCCAGGAGCTATGACCGCGGCGTTCCCATGCGCGAGAGCCAGGTCGAGGCCGTCCGCGAGGCGAAGACGAAATCGGACGTGGCGGCCGCGCTCGGCTCGCCCGCGGCGACAAGCCTCGAGGGCGACAAGTGGTTCTATTTCCACGCCGAGGGCAGCAGGTTCGCCTTCTTCCACCCGACCTTCTACAAATACCGGATAGTCGAGATCGAATTCGTCGGGGACGATAAGGTCAAGGAAGTGGTTGTGCGCGATATAAAGGACAACGATTTCAGCACGGATTCCCGCAGTACCAACCACAGGGACGAAGGCATAGACTTCTTCGGTGAGCTATTCGGGAATATCGGCAAATTCAACATGGCCGGCATGGGCGCCGAGCCCACGCAGGACTAATACTTATTGTATAGGCTGACCCACGCCCCTCGACTGTGAGGGATAGTTCATGTTTGATGCAGCCCCCAAGCCCAGCGAGCCGGGCGCGGACTTGTCCGCGGCGTTGCCTCCGGTCGAAACGCCGCGCGTCGCGGCGGAGCCGGGCTGGCGCATGGGCGCTATCTTGGACTGGGGCGTTCTGCCTCCCACGCCAGCGACGCCTGCGCCGTCAGCAGTGCTTATGGAATTCACGCTCCTGATTCCGGGAGGGGCGGGCGATACGGTGAACTTCACGTTCGTTCCGCCGAACGTCGCTATGGAGATCTGTATAATCGCCACGCGCCTATCGCGTATGTACGTCATGACCGAATTGTCGGAGCGGATCGAGGTTATCTCGAGCCAGCCGAACTTGGGCATCTCGGACACATAGAAGTCGAACACGCCGTTCATGTCGTACTTGGAGCTGAAACTTATCGTTCCGTTCCAGTCGTTCTCGCGGCCGTATATGCGCGTTTCGCCCATGTTCATCTTCATGCCCTCGGGCACAGGTATGTCGGCGAAGTTGTCGAATATGTAGGGCAGATCCGAATCGTCGGCCTGGCTTCCGCCGCCGCCCTGCACGCATCCGGCCAGCGCTAGGCCGCCCGCGAACACTGCGCAAATAAATTTCATGTTTTTCATGCGGTTCTCTCCTTGGAATTTCTCGAGAGGTATTATATCACAATCGGGATGCCGTTGCAACAGTAAAAATATATATATTGACAGGGCGCGAGCTCTAATGTAAACTCCGCCCAAAACACACGAGGTTATAATGAAGACCAGAAGCTCGCTCAAATCCGCCAAGAAGCGCTCGAAAAACGTGCAAGTCATACGCCGCGGCAAGACCGTGTTCGCGATAGACAAGAAAAACCCCCGCTTCAACGCCAAACAGGGCTAAATTAGTATTTACTTTTCCTCCGGATTATGATATACTTCCAAAAGTGAGAGATTATTCTTGCACGCGCAAGCGGGTTTTGGAATAAGAAAAAGGAAGGGGAAAATGCAAAAAATTCTGTTATCATTGGTTGCCGCCGTAATGCTGTTCGCCGTTCAAGTGCGCGCGGATACTTCTCTGTGCGTGGCGTGCGAGCCCGGAACGTACTCGGCCGCGACCGATCTGGACTGCATAAGATGTCCGAAGGGAACCTGGTCGGAACAACCCATGGCGACTTCGTCGGCCACCTGTACCAAGTGCGGCGTGGGCCAGGCCAGCAATGTCGTGGGAGCAAGCACCAACACCTGCCAATCCTGCCCGGCGGGCTCGTTCAACAACACCCCGGGAGCGGCGGAATGCACGCTATGCCCGTCCGGCACATACAACCCTGACGTGGGTGCGACGGCCTGCCTGCCTTGCGCCGACATGGTGAGCGAAGACCGCACCGCCTGCGTTTCGGCCTGCGACGTGAACTCCCTGCCGCAATGGACGGACGTCAATAAGACGAAGTGTGAGGTAAGCTCGTGTAAGGACGGCTATATGTTGAAAAGCCAATGGGGGCACAGCTCCGCCTGCGCGTCTTGCCCGCCCGGCAAATTCTGTCCCGGCCAGGACGAGAAGAACACATGGAACGGCAACAAGTACGGCACGTGCGAGAACGGCAGAACCGGTAAGTGCTCCTCGTTCATATCCCCTGTTTCCCTCGAGGCCTGTAGACAGGCCGGATTCGGCGACAATTATTTCGAGACCGTCTGTATAGCTCCCCAGACCTGCCCGGCCGGGTACTATTGCCCTGCCGGAACGGGACGCGGCGCCAACGACTCCGGCCTCAATCCTGTCATATCTGGTATAACGTTCCCTGCCTCCGCCGGCAAGAACGGCGGACCCCAAAGATGCGCCGAGGGAATATACTGCCCGATGGGAACCGGCAGAGCCCTCGGTACGGAGTGCATGGGCTCGGACGGCAGGGCCGGCTTGGTTTCGGCGGACAACAAGCTATGCTACTCGTGTCCCGTGAACTCGGTGTGCGAAGGCGGAATTATAGTCGGTTGCCCCGCGGGTTTCTACCAACCGACGCCGATTGCGGGAGATTACTGCACCGGAACCAACGAGTCCCTGATGGAAGGGCTTACGTTTGGCGACGACGGCAGGCTTCCTGCGGGAGTTTCGGGGGTCTGTCCCGATATCGATGGCTTGCAATACTACAATCCGTGGAAGGGCACGGCACAGCTCGGCAACGATTCCGGGTGCGCGACCTGTCCGCAGCCGTAGTGGCAGCCGCAGACAATAACCAAAACCGGAGGCAAGAACCTCCGGTTTTTTTTTAAAGCTCCATATCTTGACGCCTAGCAATCGCCTCAAGCTATGAAGTTTAGGCGATAGCTGTTGTGTCTTTACCTCGAATAGAACTCCACCACCAGTCCGGGCTGCATCTGGACGGGGTAGGGGACTTCCTCGAACTTCGGCACCCTCGCGTAGGTCGCCTTGAAGGCCTTTGCCTCGACCGAGATATAATCCGGCGCGGGCGCGTCCTTGTTGTTGAGGGCCTGCGCCACGAGCGGTAGCGCGCGAGCCTTTGCGGAAAGCTCCAGCACGTCGCCGGGCTTGCACTGGTACGAGGCGATGTTTATCCTCCTGCCGTTCACGCGGACGTGGCCGTGGCTGACCAGCTGGCGCGCCGAGAACACCGTAGGCGCGAAGTTCGCGCGATAGACGAGCGCGTCGAGGCGGCTCTCGAGCTGGGCGATGATTTCTTCCGAAGTATCCCCGCGGCGGCGCATGGCCTCTTCGTAATAGCTATGGAATTTCTTCTCGCCTATGTTGCCGTAGTAGCCTTTGAGGAGCTGCTTGGCCGCGAGCTGGGTGCCGTAGTCGGTCTTTTTGCCCCTGAGGGTGGGACCGTGCTGTCCGGGCTTGTACTTCCTGGTGTTGAACGGCGACTTGGGCTTGCCCCAGGTGTTGACGCCGTAGCGGCGGTCGATTTTATGTTTGGCGTGCAGGCGTTTGCCGCCGGTGCTTTTTTTGTTGGTCATGTTTTTTGCTCCATTATTGAACGGTGCCGGCGGAGATCTACTCGGAAAGGCTTTCGCGGGAGCTTCCGCTACTCGACTTTGCTCGCTAGCGTGCGGCAGTTTAGGTGAAAAACCGCTTGAAGTCAACTACTTTTTATGCTATCATTCCGGATAGGAGAAAAGGCATGAAGAGAGTTGCATTGACCGCCATAGCGTTGTTGGCTTTCGGTACCGATGCATTCGCGCAGGCCAGGATAGCCGGCGGCACCGGGGTGTCGCGCAGCGCGCCGCAATCCCCGAGGGGGGGTAGGAATCAAAGACCCGAGCCCGTAGGCGTCATGCCGACCGTTCCCGCGCGGCCCGAGGCTCCGGCCATCGACGATAAGACCCTCGCCGAACTCCGCGAGATAAACCAGCGTTTCCAGGCCGCTTACGGCGCCATGTCGGAATCCTGTGGCGGCATATACGACCGCGTGAAAACCATACAATCGCTCGCCGGTTGGAACACCGGAGTTTCCGGCCTCGGCACGCTCGCCGCGGGCGGCGCGCTCGGCACAGGCATAGCGAAATCCGTCGTCGATAAGAAGATAGAGGAGACGGAGAACGAGATAGAAAAGCTGATCGCCCGGATAGAGGCGATGGACGACCGGGAATTCTTCAACTTCTTGGGCTACCTGAGCTGGGCGGCCGAGATGGAGAAGTTCAACAAGATGAACGCCGACCATGCCGGAATGGTCGATAAGTCCAAGAACCTCGGCAACTGGCGCACGGGGCTTGCTGCTGGCTCGACCGCAACCTCGATAGCTTCCACAGCTCTCGCTTCGCAGAACTTCAACCTCGACAACCTCATCTCGAAGATGGAGGACTGCAACAAGGCCATAACCCTTATGAAGGGCTCCGAGGCCGACATGTCGGCCAAAGTGGTCGAGGGCGACTTCTTCGGCGTGGAGCTGGGCATCGCACACAAGTTGCTCGCCTCGTGCGAGCCGTACGACCTCTCCGCGATACGCGCGGTCGAGGCGCAGCAGAAAACCGTCACCGTTTCCTCCGCCATCGGCATAGGCACGGGCGCGGTCGCCACCGCCACTTCGGCCATCGCCAACCTCAGCGGCGTCAGGAACGACAAGAGCTACGGGGTCAACGACAAGGCCGCGACCACGGGCGAGCTATTCACGGTCAACAACGCGGAGAGGAACGCCGAGACCGCGGTCATGCGAAAAGGCCTCAACATCGCGGCGAACATAGCCTCGGGCGCGACCACGCTGACCTCGGGTGTTTCCACGGGATTCTCTATAGCGACGCTCGCCACGGTCAACTCCATCGTCGATCAGGCCGAGCGCTGCGACAAGGCGATGAAGTAAGGTTCAAGCGGCTTTTTGGAGCCCTTCGGCCTCGGCGTATTTCGCGAGCGAGGCGCGGATAAAGGGATACTCTCTTCCGGATTCGCTGTATATCCTCTTGCGGTAGAAATATTCCAACACGTTCAGAGCTTCTTTGACGCATCCGCCGCGCCCGCCGTTCCATATTTCAGGCAGGGGCAGGAGCACGTCTTTGTAAAGCTCGCCTGCGGCGCGGCAGACAGCGTGCCCGGTTTTGGGCGAGATATAACATAAGTCCTCGCGCGTGCCTGTCGCGTTGCATTTATCCAGACAGAGCTCGAAGCCCAGTTCCTTTAGAAGCTCGCGCTCCCAGTTCGCATAGTCCAGAAGGCAATCGCGCTCGTGGGCGAGGCTGTCTATAAACTTCTCCGTAATCTCGAAAATCCTCCCGTTCGCGTCGGCGGCGGCGAGGCAGTCGTGAAGCACGGCAAGGCCGCTTGCCAGTGCGGCCAATCTCGCGGGCTCTCCATACAGGCTCGCGCCTAGCAGCTTCACCGGATCGCAGGCGAAGAATCCCAACTGGTCGGCGAGCCGCGCCTTCCACGTTATATCGAAGGTATTGCCTGCCTGCAGAAAAGGGCGCTGCTTGCGCGATATGCCGCCTTTTATAAGGCCGGAAGCCAATCCGTGCCCGCGAGTCAGGAAATAAGCGAGGCTGTCTGCCTCGCCGAAAGGCCGCACAGCAAGCAGAATCCCCCTATCTCTCCATTCCACGAAAATTTTTCCTTTATTTTTCCTTCTCCCTATTATACAATACTGGAATTATAAAATAAAGGGATTTATGGAGCCTGTAAGAGAGAACATCAAAAGCCAGCAGCTTTCGGAGGCGATTTCCGAGCGGTATTTGAGCTACGCGCTCTCGACCATCGTAGCCCGCAGCCTGCCCGATGTCAGGGATGGATTGAAGCCGGTGCACCGCCGCCTTCTCTACGCCATGCGGCAGTTGAAGCTCGACCCCAAGGGTGGTTTCAAAAAGTGCGCACGCGTGGTCGGCGACGTCATGGGCAAGTACCACCCGCACGGCGATGCCTCTATTTACGACGCGATGGTGAGGCTGGCGCAGGGCTTTTCCGTCCGCTATCCTCTCGTCGATGGCCAGGGCAACTTCGGCAATATAGACGGAGACTCGGCCGCCGCCATGCGCTACACCGAGGCCAAGATGACCGAGGCCGCGTCAGCTTTGCTTGACGGCTTGGACGAGGATGCGGTCGATTTCATGGATACCTACACGGGCGAGGATTCCGAACCTGTCGTTATGCCCGCGCAATTCCCGAACCTGCTCGCCAACGGCGCGAACGGCATCGCGGTCGGCATGGCGACGAACATTCCTCCGCACAACGTGCTCGAGATTTGCGACGGCATAATCGCGCTTATCAAGAACCCCAAAATCGAGCCCGCGCAGCTTGCCGAATACATAACCGCTCCGGATTTCCCGACCGGCGGGATTTTGGCGCAGACGCGCGCTAGCATAGCCGAGGCCTACGCCGCAGGCCGTGGAAACTTCGTCATGCAGGCGAAGTGGGAGCGCGAGGATTTGCCCTATGCCAACTACCAGATCGTCATTACCGAAATCCCCTATCAGGTGCAGAAGTCCCGCATAATAGAGAAAGTCGCCGAGCTCATGGACAAGGGCAAGCTGCCGCTCGTGGGCGACATAAGGGACGAGTCGGACGAGAAGGTGCGCATCGTGATAGAGCCCAAGTCGCGTACGGTGGATCCGGCCGCGATAATGGCGCACCTCTTCATGACGACCGAGCTTTCCTCGAAATTCGCGCTCAATATGAACGTGCTGGATCCCCACGGCGTGCCGCGCGTGATGAACATAAAGGAAGTCTTGGCCGCCTATGTCGCGCACCAGATCGACGTGCTCGTGCGCCGCGCGAACTTCCGCATAGGCAACATAAAGCGACGGCTCGAAATATTGGGCGGCCTCTTGGTTTGTTATCGCCACCTCGACGAAGTGATAAAAATCATACGCGACAACGACGAACCCAAGCCTCTCCTTATGACCCGCTTCAAGCTGACCGAAGTCCAGGCCGACGCTATTTTGAATATGCGCCTGAGGAACTTGCGCAAGCTCGAAGAAAAAGAGATAAAGGCCGAGGACAAGGCGCTGAAAGAGGAGCTCGACGGCCTCGAAAAACTCGTCTCGAGCGACAAGATGAAGCTCTCGCGCGTGGCGGCCGACGTGAAGGAAATGCGCTCTAGGTTCGTCAAAAACCCCGCACTCTCCGCGCGCCGGACCGTAATCGACGAGAACGCCGAAACCGCCGCAGTGATAGAGACCGCGGCCTTCATGCCTAAGGAAAACATCACGATTATCGTCTCCTCGCTCGGTTGGATAAAGGCCTTAAAGGGGCATGTCGATCTGGCGAGCGAGTTCTCGCTCAAAGAGGGCGACAGCCTGGCCTACGCGCTCCATGCGACCACCGCGGACAAGCTGATCTTGGCCGCTAGCAACGGTGCGTTCTTCACGCTCGACGCGGGCAAGCTCCAGACCGGGCGGGGGCAGGGAGATTTAATCCGCCTGTTGGTCGAAATGCCTGCGGACGCCAATCTGCTAGACGTGGCCGTGTATGACGAATCCGGACGCACGCTCGTAGCCACCGCCGCGGGCTTCGGCTTTATCGCGCCGAACAAGAACCTTCTGGCCTCGACAAGGAACGGCAAGCAGATAGTCAACCTAGTCCCGGGCGACAGCCTCGTCGTCGCGCGCGAAATCGCCGAGGGCGACAACATGGTCGCGACGATGGGCTCCAACCGCAAGCTCCTCGTCTTCCCCATTTCCGAACTTGTCGAGATGCCGCGCGGCAAAGGCACATTGCTCCAGAAATTCCAGGAGCCGCGCGCCCGTCTCGCCGACGCCATAACCTTCGCGAAAAAAGAGGGCATAGCCTGGATTTCCGGCGGGAAACGCTTCGAGGTAGCCGACACGTCCATGTGGGTCGGCAAGCGCGCCAACTCCGGACATATGCCGCCCGCGGGCTTCCCCAAGAGCAACAAGTTCGGAGTATGACATGGATAGAGGTCTTCGGGTTTATGTTCTGAACTTGAAGCGTTCGCCGGAACGCCTGAAGCGCATGACCTCGCGGCTGAACGCCCTCGGCATTCCTTTCAAGCGCCTTGCCGCGGTGGACGGCAGGACGACCGAATTCACCGAGCGCGAGTGCGACTCGCGAAGATACGAGCTCGCGGTCGGCAAGAAGACCACCCCGACCGAGATAGGCTGCTTCGTGTCGCACTACAATGCGCTTGTGGCATTCCTCTCGGATACCAAGGCCGAATTCGCGCTCGTGCTTGAGGACGACATGAACTTCTCGGACGACTTCGCGGAGGTGCTCGACGCGCTCGTCGCCCGCAAGGATTGGGACATGGTGAAGCTGAACGGTCGGCACCGCGGCGGATACGTGCGGAGCCGCAGGCTGAACTCCCGCTACGAACTCGTCAAAAATCTATTCCACCAGAGCGACTGCGGCGCGTATATTATGAACAGAAAGGCGGCGCGGAGCTATATGAAAAAACTCTATCCGATGTTCGTTCCTATAGACCACGAGTTCGTGAAGTTCTGGAAATACGGGCTGCGCGGATTCTGTGTACGGCCTTTTCCGGCGCACACCGAGGGCAGCAAGTCCACGATAGACTACGCCGCGCTCAAGGCCGGGCGCAAGCCTTGGTACCGCAAACTTCCCACCGCGTTTTACAAGAGCTTTATCGCCGTCCGCCGCATGATTTATGTCGCGACAGGATTCTAAACAATCCGTAAGGGGTGAGCGCCAGGCGCCGGAAGCCTTTCTTGAGCCCGCGCAGATACCACGGTGTCGTGTCGTTGCTGAAAATTACGAAGTAGTTCATACTTGCTTTATAGCACATTCCGGCCTTATAATCAACACATGAAAATCGGCGACATAGAGCTTAGCATGCCCGTAATCCTCGCGCCCATGGCGGGCGTGTCCGACCCGCCCATGCGCGAGATGGTCATGTCGTTCGGCGCGGGTCTGACTGTCTCCGAGATGGTGCCTTCCAACAGCCAGGTAATCCTCGAAGGTAAGCGCGTGAAATCCGACAAGCTCAAAAAGCTATTCTCGCCAGCCTGCGACTGCGTGCAGATATTTGGCAACTCTCCGGACGTCATGGCTGAGGCCGCGCGGATAAACGTCGGTCTCGGCGCGAAGATAATCGACATAAACATGGGTTGCCCCGCGAACAAGATAGTCGGGAACGACTGCGGTTCGGCGCTTATGAAAAATTCCCCGCTCGCGAGGGAAATCGTGCGCGCGGTCGTGAAGGCGATTAAGGTTCCCGTGAGCGTGAAAATCCGCACCGGCTGGAACGAGGAGAATAAAAACGCGGTGGAGTTCGCATGCATGCTCGAGGGCGAAGGAGCCTCCGCCATCACCGTTCACGGCCGCACCCGCGCTCAGCTCTTCGGCGGCAGCGTGGATTTGGGAACTATAGCGAAGGTGAAATCCGCCCTCAAGATTCCGGTGGTCGGCAACGGCGACATTACTTCGCCCGAGCTTGCGCGCGCGATGATAGAGGCGACTGGCGTTGATGCCGTCATGGTCGGGCGCGGCGCCATGGGCCGGCCTTGGCTCCTTCGCTACATAGCCGAATACCTCGCCTCGGGCAGCATACTGCCCGAGCCCTCGGTCGCCGAGCGCAAGCAACTCCTGCTCCGCCATGCGAAACTCATGTTCGAGTATTACGGCGACAAGGTCGGCGCGCTATGCATGCGCAAGCACGCCGCGTGGTATTCGTACGGCCTACCGCGCGCGGCGGAGTTCCGGCGCAAAATAAACTCCTCCGCGTCGGGCGCGGAGGAGTTGGATCTGGTAGAGGAATACTTTATCTAGCGCCTAGCGTTCGCGGCAATAGAGATAGTATAGCGCGACCGCGTCGTCGGCCAGATTGGGATACTTCGCCAGTTCCGCATCGTATTCCTCTTGGCTAGGGGTCTTCCCTTCCTTAGCCAAACGCTCTTGCTGGCGCTTGGTCAACTTGTCCGGATTGGGGACCGGTATAACGACCAGAGTGGTGGCGGGCGTTACTATCGCAGAATCCTGGATGGACTTGGTCTGGGATAGCGTCCCCTCCGCAGGCTCGGACTTGGGAGCGGCGGAATCCTGTTTCGGCGTTTCCAGCTTCTGGGTCGGGTCGGTATAGCCGCCTAGGCTTCCGCCGTTCTGCGTTATGGTGCGCATCTGGCGCAACTGCTTGAGCTCCCCTTCGAGACGGGCTATCTCCCTCACTATGAGATCCTTGAAGCTGTTGACGTTCTCTTTGGGTGCGTTGGGCAGACGGCTCGCCTCGACTATGTTCGCGAGGTCTATAGTCCTTTCGCCGAGCTCCTTTTCGCGGGATAGTATCTCGGTGTCGAGATACGCTAGGAGAAGTTCATTGTCGAGGGGAATGCCGTCTGCGCTCAGGAGTTTCAGCTGCGAGGAGCTTCCGCCAAAACTTATGTTGAAGGTTCGGGGGCTACGGGCTTCAAGCTGCTTTAAGACCGTCTTGGCGTGCTCCAAGGCTATCTCGGCCCTCGCCAGATTGAACGTGCGTTCGTCTCCAGTGGTAATGCGGTTGTGGTTGAACTCGATTTCGGCCTGCCTAAGTCCGCGCTCAAACTCTATGCGGCTGTTTTCCAAAGTGACCGTGCGGGATGTCTCGAAAACCACCACGTTGCCGCTGTCGGCGAGTTCAGCCGCCTTGGCGCGGAGTTCCCCCAGGCGGGTTTCGGACGCCCTTACCTTGTCGTTGGCGGCTATAATCGCCTGCGCTTTCATATCGCGGTTCCCAAATATCCGTTTGTTGATTATGCTAGCTTCCGCCTTTAGAGCCTTGAGGTTTTCCTCTTCCTGCTCTATCTGCAGCCTTATGCTCTCCACGGCGTTCATGTTGGGGTGCGGCACGACGTTCGGGTTATAGGTCATAACGAGCGGCAGCACATCTTTCTTCTCCGCAGGAGTCTCGGAATTGGAAGCCTCCTTGGCGCCTTTGGCGTGGGCGAAAACCCCTACGACTGGCAGTATTATGGCCGCGAACAGAATTCTCTTGAAATATTTCATTATCGACTCCTGGTTTTTTAGTTGTCGAGGCGATTCTAGGACGAAAAAAATAGTTTGTCAAGTAATATTTACAGGCTCAAGTATCAAGAACGTATCTTTTTATACCCCACCGCCTAATAGGTAAAGTTCTCAAAACCTGGGATTTTTCTCACCTCTGATTGCGCTGCATAGCCATAATAACTAAGATTTAGTCGGAATCCATTACTAGTTATTTCTCGATTGTTATAGTATGTAACCTTGTAGTTAATTAGATCAACTACCTCTAACTTATATGCTACAAAGCTATAATGACTGCCACCAGATATACAACTAACCTGTCCTCTATACCCTGTTCGTTCAAAGGGAATAGGATATAACCCCGTTGATATTACATCTGTGTTAGGTATATTCACAGCAGGAATTGGAAAGTGCTGTTCCAGATATCCATCGCTATATAAAGTCCAATAAGTTCCCGCATTAGCCTGCGCTGCTGTTTCTTTCGCGATAGGAAAACGAATGGCTATGGGTATATGCTTACCGAGGTTGGCTGTTTCATCCCGCAAAACTTCTGCCATTGTGCCATGCCTTTCTTGTTTGGTAGATAGAACTACGTTTTTAATCTTGCAGACATAAGCGACCGAGTGCGTCATAAGGCATGAACTCATAGGGATACGGGTTCAGGGCTGTCATAAGCCCAGTTCATGCGGTGCAGTTATTGCTATTTTTCCAATATCTTTTTCTTTTCTTCATTAAATTCCGCCTGGGAAATAACGCCTTTCTTTTTTAACTCATGAAGCTTTGCCAGCTTGTCAACACCAGAGATGCCAACTCCATCTGCCTTGCTAATCCATTTATTGGGTTCATAAACCAACGCAAGGATAATCGCTATGAACCAAGTTATCCCGAAGAAAAGTCCGCACCAACTTAGAATAGTAACCGTTGAAAGTTCTGACCCTGTTACGCCGCGACTTTTTGCCACCATTATTGGCACTTGGATAATGAATATAAGTACTGCTATAAGAGCTATGATAGATAATACGATGACTCCCATTTTATTCTCTCTCTTTTATTGTTTAACGTTTGTCCGCGGACATGACTGCCATTCCACGGCAGGCTAACTTCAAGCCGAATCGCCGGAGCTGCTTTTTATTTCCGCGAATAGAATTCTTCTATAAATCCAACGGCGGATAAGAAAGTTTATTTGCGCAAATATGTTTCTTCCACAAATCCGACGATGGACATGCCAATAGCCAACACAGCCAAAAACCACCAAGGATAATACATCACGTCGTTGGAGGTTATATTTGGGGTTATAAGTAAGACTTTAGGCCACAATATCCCAATACCAACCGAACCTATACAGAAGGAAGCAATAGTCAATATCATCTTCGATTTGGAAATTTTATATGTTTCTTCCACAAATCCGATAATAGACAACAACTGAGCCATCACAAACAAGGAGAACCCGCCTAAATACATTAGAGCCTTAAGGGAGTCTGTTTTTAAGCCCAGGTATATGGCTAAACCTATGCCGATTACGCCGAGGGCGCATATTTCCGCCTTTAATCTGGAAGTTCTAAATAATTCACAAGTTGACATGTTTTTTCTCCTTTTGTTGTTATGTTAGTTGTTAATTCCCCAATATCTTCTTTTTTTCCTCGTTAAATTCTTTTTGTGAAATTGCACCTGATTTTTTCAATTTATGTAATTTCGCTAATTTATCTATATCGGAAACGCTATTTTTTCGTCTTTGTTTGGGTGCCTCGCTAGGTTCGTTTTGATTGTCATTGACAAGACTCCAAATTATGCACCCCACACAGAGGACACCAAAAAGTCCGCTTATGAAAAGCATATTATTTAACTCTCCGCATAGGTGCTCGGGGCAATTTTCAATTTTATTGGACAGAGGAGAGAAAAAGAAGACGGCGGATGCTATCAAGCCTAATATATTATTCCTTGCGCATATCAGAATTATTCCGCTGATAAGGAGGCTACCCCCAAGCAAACTATAGGACGTGGCTATGCTTTCAACATCTATATTAAGTAAATTGCCCGCGAGTCGCCCCAATATGCCGACGGAGTTTATCCTATCAGCATTATAGAGTTCCGTCAACCCACTTAAAACAGAGATTATTCCCAGTATCAGTAAGAAGATTCTTGTTCCAGCGCTACTTCCTCCTCCGACACTTATTTTGTCATGAACATCATCAGAATAATCTAACTGCCGTCGAGTTGATTTTGTGTCTGTGGTGTTTGCCCCCTCGGAATAATCCAATAACCCGGTTTCTGGATTGTATCTTGCCATTCTTGTCCCTCCCTCTAGGTCTATTATTGTATAAACGCAATAGGATTATATTGCTTATGCCCTATGGTGTCAATAGTTATTTCATCGTAAAATTACAATAAGCAGATATTGGAGATTTGCCCATGCTCAAGAAAGACAAAATGATAAAGGCAATAGCCGAAGTGCTGCGCAAAACCAGAATTCAGAACAACTACACCATCGAGCGTCTAGCAAATGAGGGTGAAATCGACTATTCCACGGCCAATCTAATTGAGAACGGGAAGCAGAATCCCCAGATTTACACTATTTACAAATTATTATATCCGCTGGGCATTGATTTGGTAGCTTTACTGCAAGGGGAATCTGCGCGCAAAGACAATCGGAAAACTTTACTCATGTCGCGCCTTGAAAAACTTGATACAGGCGCTCTTGAAAGCATAGCTGCGCTGTTGGAAAAGTTCGAGATAAAAAAGAAGTAATAATCTTCTCTGCGTCTGCAAAGCTAACCATCAGAAGAAGACCTCTTCGGGGGTCTTTTTTTTCGTGGATTCTATATGAAAAAGCCACTAAAAAAGGGTAGGTTCAAAAAGATACGTTCTTGATACTTGAGCCTATTTACATGGCCGAGGCGAGGAGCATTTGGAGCCTGCCGAGGTCGGATTCCAGTATGGCGCCAAGCAGGATTTCCCCGCGCGGAGTGGCCTTGGCGCGGGTCGCCAGGCTCTCAAACTGGGACATGAAGGTCTCGGCCGCGAGGCGGAAATCCTTGTCCTCGGCGAGTATCTGCCTCAAGGCCTCGAGCGGCTTGGATCCGAGCTCGTTGCGGACGATTTTCACGAACGCGCCCTTGTCTCCGCCCTCGTATTTCGCCCAGACCGCGTTCGCCTCCTCGGGCGCCACGAGCTTGGCTATGTCTATCGAGATGGAGTAGAGCTTCTCTATTATATATCCCGCGCGGTTCAAAAATTCCCCGTCCGCGGCGGCGGGCGAGGTGGCGCCCGAGAGCGCGCGGAGAGCGTCCTTGTTCGCGCCCAGGTTTTCGACCAGCGAGGCTAGGCGCGCGTTGGCGGCGCTCGCTTCGTCCTTCATCTCCTTGTACTGCGCGGCGAAGGTTTCTATCGAGTTCTGCGCGTCTATGTTCATCTTGTTGGCGTAGCCCGCGACCGTCGTGATGGTCTTGGTCGTAGAGTTCGATAGCACCTCCAACTCGCCGGTCTTCTTCTTCACGAAGCCGGAGAACTCCTCCGACACCTTGGCGAGCGTCGAGATGATTTCGTTCGCGGCGGCCTCCACGCGCGCGGCGTCGTCGTTCGCGGATTTGGCGAGCGCGGGTATAGCGCCCGCGGCCCTGCCCAGTTCGGCGTGCATGGCGCCCATGTGCTCCCTCGAGGCCTTGGCCGTGGACTCGAGCGAGAGCGCGCCGGATTTCAGTTCGAAGAGTAGCTTTTTGAGCTCGTCGGACGTTCCGGCGGACTGGGACAGGAACTTGTCGGCTACCGACTTGAACTCTCCGACGGCCATTGCGGTCTGCTCCAGGCTCTTCTTCATTATGTCGCTCGCGCCCGCGGTGCGCGCGACTATGGTCGAGTTGACCTCCAAGAGCTGGTCGCCTATCTTGCCGCCGAGGGATAGCACGTTGTTCGCGGTGGCGGAGATTTTATCGTTCATGGTGCCGACCTGCGAGATGAGGTTGTCCATGGCGGCCGCCAGGTTCTTGCCTTCGGCCTGTATCGAGAGCTCGCCTATCCTCGTCTGCGCGCGGACGTGGTTCGCGATTTCCTCCAGGCTCACGATTTCGCCGCGCATGGTTTCGCGGATTTCCTCCGCGCGCTTCTTCGCGATTTCCGCCTGCGAACCGAGGTTGCTGTTGGAATCGAGCATGGCCGCGCCGATTTCCTCTATGGCGCGCTTGACCTCCGCGCTCGTCGAACTTATCTTCTCCGAGCTTACGCGTATCGATTCCGAGGTAGTTTCGGCGGCTCCCTTGAGTCCTTCCACGGAGTTCATGAATATGTCCTTTTCGGTCTTCAAGCCGACCGCGAGCTTGGAGACGTTTTCGGCGACCTCGACCGAGGCCCTGAACAGCGCGTCCTTCTGCTCGGCCACTTCGAGCGCGATTTCCTTGAAGCTCTTCCTTATCCCGCCGGTCAAGCCGGAGAGCATTTCCTCGAGGTGGACGAACTGCTTCGAGGTCGCGCCGACCATCGAGAGTACCTCGCTCGATTTCTCGGTGAACGATTTGGCCTGCGCCTCGACGCGCTCGGATATGAAGGTCGAGTGCTTGTCTATCTTGTCGAGCGCGGCCGCAACGAACGAGCGCGTCGAGGCGGACACCTCGTCCGCGGCGCTAATTGAGCGCGCGAGGTCGGACGCGACAGAGCCTATGCGCTCGCTCGCTATGTTGGCGCGGGTCACGAAATCCACGCTCTTCTCGTCTATGGTCGAGAGGACTTGGTTCGCGCGCAGGCTCAGGAATTCCGCCGAGTTGGCGAGCTTCTTGTCCAGCTCGTTCAGTATCTTGTTGGCGTGCGCGGTCTCAGTTCTTATGCGCTCTTCGACCAATTTCGCCAGCGAGCCGTCGGGCCCCATCGCGTTCTTTAGAAAGGGAATTATTATGCGCCGCTCGTACGCCGAGTTGACCGCGCGCTCTATAATCAGCGCGAAGCCCCATATCAACGCCAGGGGCAGGGCTATGATTTGCATGGCCGAAACGGCGACGGCGTAGGGCGTACCGGAGTAGAGGTTGATTCCTCCGGCGGCGACGAAGTACGCGATAGCGCCGAGCCAGCCTAGCGAAAGCACGGCCGCGGGCCAGTAAACGAACGCCGGCCTTATGCGCGCATAAGTTTTTTCTCTTGCCTCCATGGTTCTTGTATTATACCATAAACCCATGATTGGCGCAATGAAGAAAGTTTTGCTTTTTGCCGCGATGTCGCTGCTCGCGCTGCCGGCTTTTGCTCGGTTTGACGAGAGGCACAGCCTTATGCCGCAGTCGAATCCTTTCGTCGCCGCCGCTTCCGCTCCCGCGGCGGAGGCCGCTCCGTCCGCCAAGGACGAAGCCCTTCTGCTGCCTGAGCTCAAGCAATGGGACACGGCTAAAGAGGGCATAGTCCTGAAGCCTCTGCCGAAGGGCAAAAGGTATTTTACGGACGCGGCTTCGCCCAAGGGCTCCGCCGAGCCGGGCGTTCCCGCGAAGACCTCGCAGGCGCGGGCGCACGTCGTATCGTTCAACACGCAGGAGGCCGCGCTCTCCGCGCTCGCGGGTATGGCCGCGAAATATCCCAACGCGTTCCTTTTCGGGCGCGAAGCGGCGCGCGAGCAGGTTGGCGGTAAGTGGGTATGGCGCGGATATTTTGTCGGCGGCAAGGCCGAGCTGTCCGCGCTATGCAAGGAACTCGCGGCCGTCAACGAATGGTGCCATATTAGGTAGGGCGCAGGCCTTTTGTCCAGCTATCTATAGTGCCGCCCGAACGCGCGGAAGTACTCCATTTTTGCGAGCAGGCCAGAAGGCTGGCCCATGACCTTCTTGATTTCCGGGAGTTTCTCCTTCGCGTCCGTCGTCGGGGTCTTACCCCATGACCTCTCGATCTCCAAGAATTTTTCCTTCGCGTCCTTCATCGGGGTATAGCCGGCCAGCACGTCTTCCACCGTCGGGACATAGCTTTTAATCTTGTCCTCGACCAGGGCGGCGTTTGCGTTGGCCTCGGCGTCGCACATGTCCCAAAGGAACGTCGAGAACAGGTCGCCGGCGCCGCCGCGCGCCAGATGCTCGGGAAGGGCCAAGGCCTGGTCTGCGGTCGCGCCTACTTCTATAGTCTCGGGTGAGAGCGCGGCGTGGAAGCAGAGCGCGTTGTGCGCGTTGCCTTTGTAGGGGATTTTGCTCATGTTCGACCCGCCGCGGCCATTGCTTCCGTGAAGGCGGAACAGCGTGGGGATTTTTTCGCCGTTTACGAATTCCTGGCCGAAGACGCAGGCACTCTGGCGGCGTTGGAGCAGCTTTCTCAGCCGGATTAAGAATTTTTTGAACGCCGTGTCGCTGTTCCCCGCGAAGGTGCGGAGTCCGTGCGTGGTGACCAGAATGTCGCGGTCGAGCGCGGCCGTCTCCACGGCTTCCGCCATGCGCGCGAACTCTTTGGGGTCGTTCGGTATCGCGTTTCCCTTCTCGTCTTTCAGTCCTCCTCCTAGCATAAAGAGGTATTTTGCCTCGGTGGTTGCGAAGAACTCGCGCGCGTTGAAGGATCCGTTTTCGCCCGTGTTGGCGGAGAAGAAATCGTCCGCGGCCTGCTTCATTTTCTCCCTGTCCTCGGAGGCCATGTAGTCTATCTCGCCGAAGCGGATCAGTTCGGCCGGGGTCGGATATTCCTTTATGTACCTCTGCTTGACCTGTTCCGGCACCAGCATGGCGACGGAGCCTTCCGGGAGCGTCTGGAATATGCTCAAGGATTCCTCGTAGAATTTTTCCGACACCCAGAAGACGCGCGCCTGCTTCCGCGATATGGCGTCGTGTATGGAGTGCGGCGGGTATATCAGGGAGGACTTCAGAAACCGTAGCCCGACTGGGCCTGCGGTTATTATGTCGAACTTTCCGCTATCCTCGGCTTCGGCCGCTTCGCGCAGAACCTTCAGGGCTTTGGCGTTGGGTTCGAGCCAGATGAATCCGGGTCCGAACTTTTCCTCGGCGCCGTTGGCGTCGAGGTCGGTAATTTCGGTCGTTTGCGAGGATGTGTAGGCGGCGAGCAGCGCTTTCACTGCGTTCGTATAGCCTAAGTGCTGGGTGCCGGGAAAAATCAACCCTATCGCATGCCCGTCTATTTTTCTGGTTTTCTTAGGCGCGTTCATGGGTTGAATTATAAACAATAATATATTTTTGTCAAGTTCTACTTATACTCCAGCTCGACCAGCTCGAACTCGCGCATGCCGCGCGGGGAGAGGAACTCGAAGCTCTCGCCCTTTTTCTTCCCCATCAGGGCGCGGGCGATGGGGCTGTCGAGCGCGATTTTGCCGCAGGCGAGGTCGGCCTCTTCGCGGCCTACTATCTGGTAGGTTTTCCTCTCGCCCACTTCGAGGTCTATGATGGTGCAAGTCGCGCCGAACTTCACGCTGTCGCACGCGATCTTCACGGGGTCTATTATCTCCACGTCCGCGAGCGCATTCTCGAGGAACGAAATGCGGGACTCGTTGAGGCGCTGCTCTTCCTTGGCGGCGTGGTACTCCGCGTTCTCGGAGAGGTCGCCGAGCGCGCGCGCGTCGGATATTGCCTGTATGATGGCAGGGCGCTTCGTCTGCTTGAGCTCCTTTAGCTCGTGCTCCAGCTTTGCAGCGCCTTGCGGCGTTAGCGGGACTTTTGCCATTTCAAAAAACCTTTTTGCGAATACTAAAAAAATAACCGCCTCGCTGGGCGATAACATGGTTTGAGTGTAGGCTTGCGACCGGGGATTGTCAAGGAAAAAATAGGCGGAGGGCCTCTATGCTATGGGAACACGCCCCCTTGGTCGCCCAGACGGACCATGAGTACGGTGGCGTTGGCGACAGAGTGTTTGTTGCGGATAGTCAACTGTTGGTTATTGCTGCCGGACGCGAAGGTAAAGTAGCTTCCGACATTGTCCGGGTCTGCGAACTTGACGATGCCGTTCGTGGCGCTTCCGAGCGTCGGAGTCCATAGGTAATATGCCGTGCCCGCTACTGTGGTGGATTGTCCCGTATAGACGATGGTGCAGGCTATCAGCATGACGCTTTGTCCATCCCAGTTTACAAAACTTAATACGCCGCTTGTGGTGTTCGGGCTTATAGTTATAATCTTGCGTTTCATATCTCCGGGCTCGCCTTGAGGGCCTGTGGCGCCTTGGGGTCCGGTCGCGCCTTTTGCGCCCTGCGCTCCGGTTGTGCCAGTCGCTCCAGTCGCGCCTTGGAGTCCGGTGTCGCCCTTTGTGCCTTGCGCACCGGTTGCGCCTTGTGCACCTGTGGCACCAGTATCGCCTTTGATTCCTTGAGTCCCAGTCGCACCTTGAAGGCCGGTCGCACCGGTTGCTCCAGTCGCTCCGGCTACCCCGGTCGCGCCCTGCGGGCCAGTAGCTCCTTTTGCTCCGGACTCGCCTTGAGGACCGGTGGCACCAGTATCGCCAGTATCACCCTTGTCGCCTTTAATTCCTTGCGCTCCGGTTGCGCCTTGCGGGCCGGTCGCTCCAGTATCGCCTTTGATTCCTTGAGGGCCGGTAATGCCGGGAATACCGGGTTCGCCTTGGAGCCCGGGTTCTCCCCTATCGCCTTTTTCACCTTGCGCACCAGTCGTGCCGGGAACGCCAGGTTCTCCTTGCGCGCCGTCATCTCCTCTATCTCCTTTTTCGCCCTGCGGGCCGGCGGCTCCAGTATCGCCCTTATCTCCTTTCTCGCCTTGGGGGCCCGTCAGGCCGGCCACGGCAAAGCCTCCGTCGGTATTCGAGAGCCTGCTTTCCAACCTGGCGAGGGCCTGCTGCGTTTCGACAACATCCAGCCTAAGGGTTGTGAGGGCGGTGGCCATATCCGTCTTGAGGGCATAACGCACGAGCTCCGTCGCGAGCATGTCCGGCGTTATGAAATTTCCCGAAACCGCGCTTCCTCCAATAGAGGGCAGCGTGGCCTTGAAGATTCTCGAACGATTCGCCGGATGTTCCTCGCCCGTGGCCAAGGCGCTGCCGACCCCCACCCTCCTGTTGTCATAGGTGGAGGCGGGCTTGGCGGAGGTCGTCAAAACCCTTGCGGCGTTGTTTTTAGGGTCGGAGTTCGGGGCGGATTTGCCCGAGGCCGAGGTCGCGGAGCGCCTCGAGTTTGCCCTCGCGCTGTCGAGAGCGGTCGGCGCCGCGTCCGAGGTTGCCTGGCGTTCCGAGTGCGTCCTTTGCGCCGCGGCGGGTTTGGGCATGGCCGAGGCCATCGCTATCGCGGCGATGAATATATAAAACTTGAGACTCAAACCGGCTTCTCCCCGCCCCATATCGGTTAGGAATTATAGCATAATTTCGCGGCTTACACAAATGAAAACTAGAACGCGGCTTCGCACCTGGCGGCGACCTGCGCCTGGGTGGTCACCTTTTTGCCCGCGTAGTCGGAGAACCATGCGGAGAAGCCCGAGGTCGCGGTCGCTACGCCCGCGGCTATGTTCGCGGCGAGGTTGAGGTTCTTTTCTTTTTTCTTGCCCGGGTCAGAATCGTCGTTGCGTATTTTCTCGGAGTTCGCGGCGATGGAGAGGCCCGTGCCGACTCCGGCCACGGCAGCGCCGACTCCGGATATGACCGTCGTAGTCGTCATCTGCTTCTGTATGGACTCGACCACGGAGATATCGAAGCCGGGGCAGGCGGCGATTATGCCGCTGGCCGCCACTCTCGTAGAATGGGAACCCTCTATCCCGTTCGCGGCCATTTCGGCGTCGAGGGTCTTGATTTTGGCGACCTCGGCGTCGCACGCCTTCATCTTTTTTATTATGTCGTCCATCCTGCTCGCGCCCATGCCCGAGGTGACCGCGGCCGCGACCGAGGTGGCGGTGGTGACGGCGAGGCCGCCGGTACGTACGTGTCCGAGGCCTTTGGAGAGGCTCTTTCTGTTTATGGTGACCACATATTTTTGAAGCGTCGTCAGGCGTTCGAGGTTTTTCGCGTCGTCGCCGTTCGGGTCAGGGCCGAATTCGCCTTTGCCACTTAGCAATTCCGTTTCGACCTTGTCGATTTCCGAGTCGGTCATGGCCTTAGCAATGCCCGCGATTAGGGCGGCGGCGCCGGTGACCGTGCCGATTACCGAGCTTACTTCCGCCCACCCCGCGAGCGAGAGCACGCCGTTGAGGTCGGAGAGTATGCCCTGGCATGAATCTCCGGCGTTGAGTATCTTGTTCTGCGTCTTTTGGGAGATGGCCTGCCGTTCGCGCAGTTTCTGCCGCTCGCGCTCTTCCTTGGCTTCGATGGCGGCTAGCTCGGCCTTGCGGCGCTCTGCGGCTTCCGCTTCCTCCGCTGCGATTTGTTTCATTAGCTCGGCTTGGGCTTCTTGGACTCGGAGTTCCGTCTCGGATGGCGCTTTAGGTTGCGGCTGCGCGGGAGCGGGGGCAGGCGCGGGCGTGGGAGCTGCCGCCGCGTTTTGGACGCTATTGTTCTGCGCTTGGTCGTTGGTGGTTGCCCCTCGCGATTTGCCGCGGCTGGCCGCAACGCGTTTCGAGGCGCTGCCTATGAAGTTTTGCTGAGTTCCTCCGGCGCGCTGGCGGTTCTTGGCCTGTGCGAATGCTCCTTCGGCGAAGGCCATGGAAAGAAACATCAATGCGAATACCAAGCGTGTCATTTTTTGCACCTCGAATCACATGCGCAGATATACCGCGTATCGATAGCCCCATCGATACGGACTGTTTTGTCGCATATTTGACCGCCGGGGCATGATTCTCTAGCTCTTCCAATGCCGGCATTATTCCAACCGGCGCCGTTCACGCCCGTCGGACAATCGGTCTTCGCCTGCGCTTGCGGCAGCGCGGCGGGTTTGGCGGTGCCGTTCGTCTGCGTCTGTGGGACGGCTGAAAGCGCCTGTTGTTTCTTCGTGTCGCCCGCGCCGTTGGCGCAAGCTGGAGTGCAAGACCAGTCTATGCCTCTGGCCACGTCCTTGCCTTGGCACGTGAAGCCTTCTCCTGTGCATGTCCACGGCTTTTGGGCGGAGGAATCGACTGTGCAGGTCGAGGTGAAAGAGTTCGATATGCCGAAGGCTTTTTCCTTGCAGTTGACCGAAATATGAGCCTCGAATGCCATCTGCATATCGCTCGGTTTTTGCGTGACCCCGGCTCCCCTCGTTTTTGCTTCGGTCTTGGGCGGCTCCACCGCCGCTGGCGCGGCTTGGAAAATGTGCGGCGAGGTGTTGTTATTACTAGTTTCTTCTTTCTGCTCCGTAGTTGCCGTCGCCGCTATCGTCTTCGGGTTTTCGTCGCCCAACTGCTGCGATGTATTCTCGATTAGTTGTTTAACTGTATCTAATTGTGCTTCAGATTTATCTGCTCTTGCGTTAGCTTTATCTAGGGTTTTACAATGCGGTCCCAATAATTTCGCGGCAGGGCAATTTTCTATCGCTTTTGGTGACCAAGTCTTTATTGAATCGCATTGTTCGGCGGGTTGCTTTTTTTCAAGCCCGCGGCAATCTGAGTTTTTTATGAAGTTTATCAGTGCTTCCAGGCGGGCCGAGGGAGTGCCTTTCGCGTCCGCCTTGAAACCATCTTGCGCGAACTTACTCTCGAAAATCCCTATATACTCCTCCACTTTGGCTATCGCCTGTTTGGACTGGCTCACGCTTGCGGCGTCCGAGGGCTTCGCTTCCTCTGCGACGACATGTGCGGGCGCGAGCGCGCACGCTAAAACAAATGCGAGGGTATAGAATACACCTTTCCTCATAGAGGATATTATACCATAAAAATAGGCGAATAGAAAGAGGAAAAAATTTCGGGGG
>Ga0268262_10001718_pt1 | contig 26527 bp, 19 predicted proteins | sample TergutNc150P3_FD_190354 | JGI IMG/M metagenome (GOLD analysis project Ga0268262, IMG submission 190354) | Nasutitermes corniger P3 segment gut microbial community from laboratory colony in Florida, USA - Nc150 P3 (SPAdes) (version 2) | ecosystem: Host-associated > Arthropoda: Insects >... | reverse complement strand
AATATCACACGGAAAGGCAATGTACAGATTATTGAACCGTTTGTAATAAGGATAGGAGTCATCGCGCTGGGGACACTATTGGCGGTAGTACTCATTACCTTGTTAATGCGTTTTTCAGCGGAAAAGAACAAGGCGGATGAACGAATGCGGCTTATGCTTAACGCCATGCCTTTGGGCGCGATTACTCGTAATGTGAACTCTGATTATTTTGACTGTAACGAGAGCATAGTCAATCTGTTTGAACTATCGGGCAAACAGGAGTTTTCCGATAAATTTGATCAGCTCTCGCCGGAGTATCAGCCGGATGGGAGCCTGACAAGCGAGAAGATAGATGAGTTTGTTGGAAAGGCTCTTGCCGGCGGATACTGCCGTTTTGAATGGATGCACCAAAAACTGAACGGCGAGCCAATACCCTGCGAAGTTACGCTTATGCGTGCTAAACATAATAACGAAATTACTTTGACCGCCTATTTACGTGATTTACGTGAATTAAAACAGCGGAAACGTTTGTTGAATACGGTGAATAATGTGGCAGGTATCCTGTTGTCTATAAATGATGAAAAATCATTTGATGCTTCGCTGTTTAAGAGTTTTGAACTTGTGGGACAGTGCCTGGATGTTGACCGTGTCCAAATTTGGTGCAATGAGGCGATCGACGGCGAACTGCATTTTGTTCTCCGGTATCAATGGCTCAGCGACTGCGGCCGTAGTAACGTGCCGGTTCCCATAGGTTTGCATTTCCCCTACAGCTCAAAACCAGAGTGGGAAAATTTATTTATGCGCGGCGAATACATAAACAGCCCGCTATCCGGGTTAAAGGATGATGAGCAGGCTTTTCTGAACTCTTACGGGATAAGATCCATCGTGATTATCCCGATGTTTTTGGAAGGCAATTTCTGGGGGGGGTTCAGCATTGACGATTGTATCAAGGAGCGGGCTTTTTCAGATGAAGAAATGCATATATTGGCATCTGTAGGCCTGATGATGAGCAGCGCCGTAAACCGCAACATACAGAGCGCTAAAATGCGCGAGGCGGATGAGCGGACACAGCTCATGCTTGACGCCACTCCTCTTTGCGCGAACTTTTGGGATAAAAATATTAATCACATAGACTGCAACCAGGAAGCGGTAAAGCTGTTTGGATTATCGGGCAAAAAAGAATACAGCGACAGGTTTTTCGAACTTTCGCCTGAGTATCAGCCGGATGGGAGGCTTTCAAGGGATAAGGCTGTAGAATTAATAAAGAAAGCGTTTGAAGAAGGTTACTGCCGTTTTGAATGGATGCACCAAAAACTGAACGGCGAACCGATTCCGTGTGAAGTTATACTTGTTCGTGTTGAGTACAAAAATGATTTTATAGTTATAGGATACACGCGGGATTTACGCGAGCTGAAAACCAGCATTGAGCGAATGAACGAATCAGAGCAATCGCTCAGCATCATGAGTAATATTCTGAACAGCCTTGATGCGCAGGTTTTTGTTGCTGTTCCCTATACCGGCGAAATTCTTTTTGCAAACAATTTCATGAGAGAAGAATTTAACATTAGGGGGGATTGTGTCGGGGAGTTTTGTTATAAGATTTTTATGAAAGATAAGGATGGAATATGCGATTTTTGCCCTTGCTATCAGCTTGACAAAGAACCGGACAGTACTGTCGTATGGGAACTGCACAACCCCGTTACGAACCGCATATATCACAATGCCAGCCGATATATAAAATGGTCTGACGGAAGAATTGTCCTAATCCAGCATTCAGTAGATGTAACCGAATTGATTGAGGCAAAAGAGCTGGCTGAGCGCAGCAACCGCTCAAAGAACCGGTTCCTGTCGCGCGTAAGCCACGAAATACGCACGCCTATGAACGCAATCCTGGGCATCACAGAAATTCAACTTGAAAACGAAACTCTTTCGCCGGGTATGAAAGAAGCCTTGGGTGAGATTTACAACTCAGGCTATTTGCTGCTGGGTATTATCAACGACATACTGGACCTTTCCAAAATTGAGGCGGGCAAGCTGGAACTGGCGCTTACCGCTTACGATGTCCCAAGCCTTATCAACGATACCGTACATCTCCATATCATGCGCTGCGACAGCGAGATGGTTGAATTCAGCCTTTATGTGGATGAGAACATTCCGTCAAAGCTGTGCGGCGATGAACTGCGCATCAAACAGATTTTAAATAACCTGCTTTCCAATGCCTTTAAATATACGGATAAGGGTGAGATTTCGCTGTCCGTAAACGCCGAATATGCCCCGCAGGAAACCGCGCAGGTAACGCTCGTGTTTATCGTGAGCGACACAGGGCAGGGCATGAACGGCGATCAGCTGGACAGGCTGTTCGACGAGTACACCCGCTTTAATACGGAAGCCAACCGCACAACCCAGGGTACTGGTCTGGGCATGAACATTACGAAGCATCTGGTCAACCTGATGGGCGGGGAGATTTACGTGGAAAGCGAGCCGGGGAAGGGCTCGGCTTTTACTGTGCGCTTGCCGCAGGGTCTTGTCGGTGCCGAGGTAATAGGCGAAGAAGCGGCGGAAAACCTGGAGCAGTTCCGTGTTGACAGAACTGAACAGATGAAAAAAGGTCCACGAATAGTACGCGATTATATGCCCTATGGCAGGGTTTTGATTGTGGACGATGTGCAAACTAACCTGTATGTCGCAAGAGGGTTGATGGCCCCATATGGACTGTCGGTTGAAACCGCCGTAAGCGGCTTTGAAGCGGTTGATAAAATCAAGAATGGCGCTACCTTCGACATCATATTTATGGACCATTATATGCCGAAAATGGATGGAATTGAAGCGACTAAAATCATACGCAGTTTGGGTTATACGAATCCTATCGTCGCGCTTACGGCTAACGCGCTGGTTGGGCAGGCGGAGATGTTCATGGAAAACGGCTTCGACGGGTTTATTTCCAAACCTATAGACATACGCCAACTGAACATTTACCTGAACAAGCTGATACGCGACAAGTACCCGCCCGAAGTGGTAGAAGCGGCGCGGCAACAACTGATAAAGCTCAGTGAGGAGAAGTCTGCCGCCAGGGCGGAACAGCCGGTTTCCGATCCGGAACTGGCGGCGATTTTCGCGCGGGACGCTGAGAAAACCATTGCCAGGCTGGAATCAATACAATCACACGCATATCGCAGAACCGATGACATTCGCTCTTTTGTTATCGATGTTCATGCGATGAAAAGCGCTCTTGCGAATATCGGTGAAACAGAGCTTTCCGCCGTAGCGTTCAAACTGGAACAGGCAGGGCGGGCTGAAGATATTCCGGTATTGATGTCCGTAACCCCGGCGTTTCTGGAAGCGTTGCGTGAGGTAATCAGAAAAAACAAACCAAAGGAAAACAACGATGATTCGGCACAGGAGGATTCAGAGTATGACCGGGCGTATTTTGAAGAAAAGCTGCTCGCTATTCAAAAAGCCTGCGGGGAGTATGATGAAAAAACCGCCGGTATGGTGCTTGCCGAACTAAAGCAAAAAAAACTGCCGCGTTCTATCAGGGAAATGCTGGACACCATCGCCGGGCATTTACTGCACAGTGATTTCGAGGAAGCCGCCAGCCTTGCAAGGGATTATGCGAGGAATTAAGTAAAAGCCCGGTATATTTTTTGGATTCTTTTTTTATCTTTCCGATTTCTTTTGCAAAAAAACGATGTAAGCGTACTTTTATCAAACAAAGATTATTAAATTTTCATTATGACAAATTCAATGCAACAAAATTCATCATCCGTCTTCTGCAGACTTAATGCGGAACTCTCGGAAATCAAACGGGTCTCGCGGGAGAACGAACAACTTTTGCTTTCGTTGTTTGACAGTTTGAATAATCTCAGCGACGAACTAACCAAACTGGATTGTCTGGTTGGGAGAAAACTCTTGAAAAAATAAACCTTGTTAAAAGCCAGGTTTACAATTCTCCAAAATATCTAATCGCTAAAAAACTAAAGAACTGTAATTTTTCCCTCGTATAGTTCATTTATTTCTTGTCAGTATGATAAGCTGAATAGAACAGCAATGAACCTAAAAGCCAGGCTGAAACGTTATCATGTCGCAAGAAAAAGTACCTGTACCACTGAAGCAAAGTCCGCCGCTGCCGGAGGCCGCGGAACAGGCAGTTTACCACCGCTTTGGCCCGGCTGGACGCCTGTAGGTTTTGATTGGGTCCTTAAAAGAGAGCAAATTTGTGAGCTTTCTTTTCCTTTGGGTTCATGTTTTCCCAAATCGCTCGCTATTCTCGTCCCCGATCTTGTCCGTTTCGGGCGAATCCCCCTGCCGGAAGATCTGCTTTTTTTTGACCTGGAAACCACCGGCCTTTCCGGCGGGGCCGGAACCATAGCTTTCCTCGCGGCGTTTGGCCGTTTTGCCGCGTCAAAAAGCGGCAATGCGGCCCTGGCAATAACCCAGTACCTGCTTTTGGATTATCCCGGCGAAGCGGATTTTATTGAAAGGGCAGCGGCGGAATTTGGTCCGGCAGGCGCTGGTCTTCTCCTTGTGGCGAGCTACAACGGCAAGTGCTTTGATTCCCAGATTTTAAGAAACCGCTGTTTGCTCAACAGAATTCGTCCGCCTGAATATTATCAGGCGGATTTACTGCACCCCTCAAGGCGGCTCTGGAAAAATATTCTAAGCGATTGTTCCCAGGCCACAATCGAAGTCCAGATTCTGGGGCTTGACCGGACAGGAGATGTATCAGGCGCTATGGCCCCAGAGATTTGGTTTTCGTTTTTAAGAGGCGGCGATAACGCGGCATATAAGACGGAACTCCTTTCGGTATGCGATCACAACGTGAAAGATATAGTGGGCCTTGCAACGCTTTTCCATGCCCTTGGAAAAATAGCGGCCGATCCTTTCAGGAGCCGGAACACTTTTCGGTTTGACGCAAAAGCGCTGGCTTTATTATGGTGGAAGGCCGTTAAAAGGCATCCGCTTTTTTTTGGCGATGATGAATCCTGCGCTAAAACGGCTTTTTCTCTTTTGGAGGCCGCCGCTAAAGACGGAAGCTCTCAGGCGGCTATTATCCTTGCCAGGGATGCGGAATGGCGGCTGAGGGATTTAAGACTGGCGCTGCATTACACCAATTTGGCGCTGTCCGCTGCGGAAACCTCTTCGGGCTTTCGGGATGGAATAGAAAAAAGATTAAGACGCCTGGAGAAAAAAGCGGTTTCCGCCAATAATTTATAAATGGGAAAAACATGAAAACATTAAAGTTTAATTTAAAAGACAGGCCGGAAGAAAAACCCGATAAAAACGGCGTGCTTCCCCTTGTTACCTGGAAACTAACGGAGTTGTTGGATCTTGCGGAAGCGGGGAAGGATGACCGCCGCTCCTTTGAAACGGAAACCGTTATGCTGTGCGCCGGGCCCTGGCAGTCCTGGTCGCCCGGCTGGGAACTGTCGCCCGGTGAACGGTTTTATCCCAGTGTACGGTTTATCCCCCTGCTTAGAAAGTTAAGCGCCGCCCCGTGGGATATTGGGCCGAACGGCAGCGCCCCGCGTAAAGCCGCATCATACCCCCCGTCCACTGGCGAAGTAACCGGCTCGTTTATTATGTACCTGCGCGCCGGCAGCCGGTATCTTGTTGTTGCCGATACAACAAAAAGCAGAATGCTGCCTGTTTGCTTTTTTATAAGCAAGGACCGGCAGTTGATTCGGGCGGCCTTATATGTTGGGGCGGGAAACAGCCAAAACGAAAACCACATTACAGAACTGCGGGTGTTCCTGGCCAACGGTTATTTCAACTTTAAGGACGAAATAAAAAATCTGTATTTCGATGACAGGTTTAAGTCCTTTGAGTTTTTGGGCAAGGGACAACCTGTTGTTGACTTTAGGCCAGGCGGTTATTGTTCCTGGTATAACCACTACACCAACATTGACGAAAAGAGAATTCTTTCTGATCTTGACGGACTTTTTACAACGGAGAATCTTATCGCTTTACGTTACCTGAAAAAAGGACTGCCCGCTTTTTTTCAGATTGACGACGGCTGGGAACTGGCTGTGGGAGACTGGGAAATTGACAGCGTAAAATTTCCCCGCGGGCTTAAACACATCGCGGAGAGGATTGAGGCCGCCGGGTTGATCCCCGGCCTTTGGCTTGCGCCGTTTTTGTTGACGCGCCGATCCAGGCTTTTCAGGGAACGCCCCGAATGGCTTTTATCGGAGCGTGGCAGGCCGGTAGAAGCGGGATGGAACCCCTACTGGGAAGGGGTTTTCTATTGCCTGGATTTATCCAGAAACGATGTGACGGAATATCTGCGTTCCCTTATGAATCGTATCATTGATGACTGGGGCTTCCGTTACATAAAGCTGGATTTTCTTTACGCCGGATTTTTATGCGGTGAAAATAATCGTGGCAGAACTGCGGAATACTATGAAAGAGCCATTGCGCTTTTAACAGAACGCACTAAAAACGCAGCCGGGCTTCCGCTTGCCTATCTGGGCTGCGGTCTTCCCCTTGGCGTCTCCTACCGGAATTTTCCCCTTTCACGGATCGGAACTGACACCAAAGAAAGCTGGGATTGGATTATTGCGAAATTTATCCGCCATGAAGGCCGCCCCAGTGCCCTGCTTTCCCTGAGGGAAACTATATCCCGATCTTTTATGAACGGCACGATTTATATAAATGATCCTGATGTGATTTTTCTGCGCTCCGCAAATTGCGCGTTAAACGAAACGGAAAAAGAATGTATCGCATTGGTTAATTTTTTATTTGCGGCCCAGATCATGTGTTCCGACAATTTCTTCGCCCTTTGCGAAGCGGATCTTTCATTAATTAAGCGGATACAGAATTTGTATGAAAGGTTGGAGGGAGATGAATACGGCGCTGTAACTTTGGAAAAAGATGTGTTTTTGCTTGAAAGCCGCTCGGGTAAAGTATCCGGCCTAATCAATTTGAAAAATAAACCATTCCGTCTGACTAGGGATTCGGGGCATTTTAACGGCGGTACCTGGCTTGTTGATCACCGAAAGGCAATGGGTTTTGAGCCGCATAGCATTAGTGTAGTACTAAAGTGAATACCTTTTCACATAACTATGCACTCAACAATGTCGCCGTGGATGCCGACCAGTTCCTGAGTAACGGGATTGACCATCAGATCCATGTCTTCAAGGGGGATTGTCCCGAGGAGGACATCTTCCGCTCCCGGAACGACTATGGCGCGCTGCGATGGGCCAGCATTTGATTTTTGTTATAATTATAATATTGGGTTTAAGTGGTTGACCCGCAGCCCGCGATAGCGGGCAGTAAATCCATTCTTTGAAAGAGCCAACTGCGTAGCAGTTGACATTCATTCTATTTTTAATTACAAAAGCATATGCCAGAACAAATCAATAAATCCTGCAAGTGCAGCTATCCCTGTTCCCGTCACGGAGATTGCCAGGCTTGTCAGGAATACCACCGTAAAGACGGTTCGCTGACAAATTGCGGCAAAGACGGCAATGAAAAAGTGGCGGTGAGCAAGCAAGGCAGGCCATGAAGGTATTCATCAGCGCGGACATTGAAGGAATCACCACCACCAACGTGTGGAACGAGACAGAACCGACCCACCCGTCATACGCGCTTCACGCGAAGCAGATGACTGAAGAGGTAATCGCGTGCATCCAGGGAGCCAAAAACGCAGGAGCAAAGGAGGTAGTCGTTAAGGACGCCCACGCCTATGCCCTCAACATTGATCCTGCAAGAATGCCATCAGGCGCAACCTTGTTGCGAAACTGGTCGGGCCACCCTTACATGATGGCCGAAGGCATTGATAAAACTTTCCAGGCGGCAATGTTCATCGGTTACCATTCGTCGGCAGGCAGGTCCGGCAACCCCATGTCGCATACAATTTCCAGCAAGCACGTTTATATCAGGATTAACGGTGTTACCACAAGCGAGTTTCTTTTGTACAGCTACGCTTGCGCGCTTGAAGGCGTACCGACTGTTTTCTTAAGCGGCGATAAAATGCTCTGCGATGACTTTAAGAACCTGCATCCAAACCTCATCACCTGTCCCGTCAAGGAAGGCGTCGGTGCCATGACAAAGAATTACTCTACCGAAGATACCCTGAGAAGTATAAAGGAATTGTCGGAAAAGGCGCTGAGGCAGAATCTAAAGGACGCCCTAATCAAGTTACCCAGCTACTTTGAGGCGGAAGTGTGTTTCAAAGAGCACCCGCAGGCTGAAAAGGTCTCATGGTTTCCGGGTGTAAACAGGAAATCCGAGAACACCGTAACATTCCAGTCAGACAGCTTTTTTGAGATATTAAGAACCCTTTATTGGATAACCTGAACCTAATTAAGCTTTATACAAGAAACCAAATGCCCGTCTTTTACCGGCTTTAGGATTGGGACCACAGACGAGCACTCCGCGCACGCCTCGGGGCAGCGTGTATGGAAAGCACAGCCGGAGGGCGGGTTAACGGGACTTGGGATATCTCCTTCAAGTATTGGATTTTCATCCTCAAATTTTTTCTTCCCTATTTCCGGAATGGAAAGCAAAAGGGCTTTCGTATAAGGATGCGCCGGATTGGAAAAGAGTTCTGTTTTATCGGCGACTTCAACAATTTTCCCCAGGTACATCACCATGACCCTGCTTGAGATATACTCCACAACGCCAAGATCGTGGGAAATAAAAATCAAAGTCAGGTTATAACGGTACTGTAAATCCACAAGGAGATTGATAATCTGTGACTGGATGGAAACATCCAGGGCGGAAACAGGCTCATCGCAGATGACCAGCCTCGGCATTACGGACAAAGCGCGGGCAATGCCGATGCGCTGGCGCTGACCGCCTGAAAACTCGTGCGGGTAACGGTTAAGGAAAGCTTTATTTATTCCGCATACTTCCATTAATTCAACCACGCGGCTCAGCCTTTCTTCGCCGTTTTTTACCGTTTTCATGGTATCCATCGGCTCCGCTATGATATTGGCTATAGTCATCCTGGGATCCAGGGAAGCATACGGGTCCTGAAACATTATCTGCATATTCCGCCTTACAGAGCGCATCTGTTTGTTATCATGCCGGGTGATGTCCACCCCGTCAAAAATTATACTGCCTTCGGTCGGTTGGATGAGTTTTGCTATGGTTCTGCCCAGTGTAGATTTTCCGCAGCCGGATTCGCCGACTATTCCAAAAGTCTCGCCGGTTTCAATTGTGAAGCTGACATCGTCAACGGCTTTGACATAAGCTCTTTTGCCTGTCAGTGAATAGCTCTTAACGGGAAACCATTTTTTCAAATTTTTAACTTCCAGGAGCTTGCTCATTCACAAGCCTCCCAGCCATCCTGATACTTGTGGCAGCGCACTTTTGAGCTTCCGTACTGGCGCAGTTCCGGTTCAATTTCATGGCACTTCTTTCGCACGTAATCACAGCGGGGCGCGAAAAGGCAGCCAGAGTGCTTCCTTAAAAGGTTTGGAACCATTCCCTTTATCATGTACAATTTTTCCATGCCATCTTTATTAACAGAAGGTATTGATCTTAAAAGCGCCTCTGTGTACGGATGCAGGGGAGCGGTGAAAATGTCCCGTTCTTTAGCCTCTTCCACCATCTGGCCGGCGTACATAATAATTACCCTGTCGGCTATTTCCGATATAACCGCAAGGTCGTGAGTGATAAGCATGATAGACATGTTCATTTGTCTTTTCAGTTTATTAATGAGCTTTAAAACCTGGGCCTGCACCGTTACGTCCAGGGCCGTGGTAGGTTCGTCGCAAATCAGGAGCATAGGATTACACGCAAGGGCCATTGCTATCATCACTCTCTGCCTCATGCCGCCGGAGAGTTGATGGGGGTATTCGGCATACCTCTGCTCTGGTAAAGGTATATTCACAAGCTTTAGCAGCCCTATTGAACGTTCTTTGGATTCTTTAGCTTTTACACGCTGGTGAATCCTTATCACCTCGTCGATTTGGTTCCCTATGGTGAAAACAGGGTTCAGTGAAGTCATTGGCTCCTGGAAAACCATAGATACCTTTCCGCCCCTGAACATCCGCATTTCGCGTTTGCTTTTTTTTAAGATGTCCTCGCCTTCAAAAAAAATTTCACCGTTAACAACTTTGCCGGGAGGCGCGATCAGATTTAACAGAGAGAAAGCCGTTACGCTTTTTCCGCAGCCGGATTCGCCGACAAGACCCAGAGTTTCGCCCTTGTAAATATCGAGTGAGACATGGTCAACCGCTGTTAAGATGCCGTCGTCGAGCTTAAACTGCGTTACTAGATCTTTTATCTGTATAAGAAGCTCATTTGACATATCGCTCCCCTATAGGTTATTCAGCTTTGGATCCAACGCGTCCCGTAAGCCGTCGCCTAAAGTGTTGAACATTAAAACCAGAAACATCAGCGCCAGCCCCGGATAAATACAATAACCGGGGTTTTGGCGCATGTACCTCATGGCCTCGGCAAGAATACTGCCCCAACTTGGCATAGGAGGCTGGACACCCAGGCCTATAAAACTTAAAGTCGCCTCGTATACTATGTCGTCGGGAATGTCGAGGGATATAACAACAATTATCGTTGAAAGGCAGTTAGGTATAAGGTGTTTGAAAATTATCGCGAAATCCGACGCGCCCGCCGCCCTCGCCGCCTCTACGAATTCCCGTTCTTTCAACTGGATCACCTGCCCCCTTATTAAGCGGGCAAGGCCTATCCACCCGATGATCCCAAGGGCTATAAAGACAGCCACTAAGCCCTTGCCCAAGACATACATAAGAACCATGGCAAATAATATAAACGGAAAGGACGCCATGGTCTCAATAACGCGGGAGATAACGGCGTCAATTTTACCGCCGTAATAGCCCGCGATAGCTCCAAGCACAACTCCCAGCGGAACTGCTATACATTCCGTAATAATGCCTACCAATAAAGAAACCCTGGAACCGTATATTATGCGGGAAAGAATATCACGTCCCAACGAGTCAGTTCCCAGCAAGTGGCCCTCCATAGGCCCCTTGTTCATGTTTTTCAGGTCTATGGTTTCAGGGGCGTATGGCGCGATTAACGGCGCAAATATGGCAATAATGATAATTACGATAATCGCGGCTAACGCGAATAAAGCGAGTTTGTTTTTTTTAAGCCTCTTCCAGGCGTCTCTGTAAAGAGTCGAAGCTTTGAGTTCATCCTGTGTTAATCCCAGTTTGTCAATAATGCTTTTTCGCTTTCCGAAAAATAAGCCTGTCACTTTGCCCCTCCTACGATCCGTATTCTGGGATCAAGCAGGCCGTAAGAAAGGTCAACTATCAGATTAATGCCTACAAACAGCAACGCGCTGTACATAACCGTTGCCTGAATAATATTAAGGTCACGCGCCATTACGGCGTCTATTGACAGTTTGCCAAGCCCTTGTATGCCAAACACCCTTTCCACTACAAAAGCCCCGCTTAGCAAAGACCGCAGCATCCCTCCCAATAAAGTTAATATGGGTATCGCGGCGTTCTTAAACACATGCTTCATAACCACAAAGAATTCAGCCACGCCCTTGGCTCTAGCTGTTCTTGCATAGTCCTGGGACAGAGCCTCCAGCATATTTGTCCGTATCAGTCTGGCGGACATAGCGCCGTACCGGAGGCCCAACACTGTTACCGGAAGCACCATCCAAAGCGGATGTGACATTCCCGAGACCGGAAGCAGGCGCAAATTCAGGCCAAATAAGATCTGCAGCAGCATGGCAAACCAAAAGACCGGCGCTGAAATTTGAAATATCGCCAGCAGCATTATAATTTTATCAATAATTTTGCCACGGAATACCGCGGAGATGGTTCCAACCGTAATGCCAAAGACGGCGGCGAAAAGCAGGGAAAAAAGCCCCAGTTTTAGCGTAACCGGAAACGCCTGCATTACCAGTTCTTTTACAGGGATTTTATTGGAATAAGATTTTCCAAAATCAAAATGAACTGCTTTGTACAGAAAGTCCGCGTACTGTACGGGCAAAGGCCTGTCCAGTCCCAGCTCGTGCCTTACCCGGTTGATGGTAGCATCGTCCGCTCTTTTTTGCAGCATAAGCAAGACAGGATCGCCGGGCGCTACAATGACAAGCCCGAAGGTTACTATGGTCGCTAAAAGCAGCACTAATGCCGCCTGCGACAAACGGTTCAATATGTATTTAACCATAAAAAGCATTAAGAGGGAGCCGGACAAGGGCTCATAAAAAAAAGTCAGGCCGCCAGGCAGCCTGACTTTTTATACCTGATTGTCAATTATTCGACAAGATAGCCAATCTCAAAGGTGTACAGGAAATCCTTCTTTACATACACGTCCCTTACCCTGTTGGATCTAAGGATATATCCGGTAGGCGTATAAAGCGGCCAGCCCGCTACTTTTTCGTTAAGCAGGTAAGACTCCAGTTCCGAGTAGAACTTTTGTTTCTCCGAAAGCGGAAGGGTGCGGCCTTTTTGAAGTTGTTCGTCAAAATACTTATCCCTGAAGCCGGTGGAGAAAAAGTTGGCCGTACCGCTATGATATATGGAGAATAAATAGTTGTCGGGATCCAGGAAGTCCGCATACCAGTTCAACATATAATACTGAACGTGTCCGGTAGAACGCTTCTCGGTCCATCCGGCGGCGTCAACCCTGTCAATAGTGAGGCGGATATTTGCGAGTTTATACTGCTCCTGGAATATTTGGTAAATTTCCACCCAGGATGAATTGGTTTCACGCACCGTGACTTCAATGTCGATGCCGTTGGGATACCCGGCCTCGGCAAGAAGCTGTTTGGCCTTTTCAGGGTTGTATTCCCTTAACGGCCTTGCGGGATCGTGCCCGACAATGCCGGGGGGAATAATCCCTCTGGCCCGCCTCACATGGCCTTTAAAATAATCCTGGACAAGAGCGTCGATATTTGTCGCAAGGCCCACAGCTTCGCGCACACGGACATCGTTAAGAGGCGGTATATCAAAGTTAAAGCCCAGCCAATGGGTTCCCACATATTCCTGTTCAACGACATTGTTCGGATATTTTGCGAGGTATCCATCAACCAGCGACACGTCAACGCCGCAGATGTCGATTGTACCGGCTTCCCATTCAAGAAGCTGCGTTTCCGCCAGCATGTGGTTCCACTGTACGCCGTCCAGTCTCGCTTTCGGGCCCCAATAGTCGTTATACTTCTCAACAATCAGCTCTACGCCCGGCCTGAATGATTTTACTTTATACTGACCTGTTCCGATTATGGTATCAATTCCCCAGCGCTCTCCGGCTTTCTCGCAGGCGTCCTTAGGCATAATGGACAGGGGGGTAACGGCAAGAACCGCCAAAAAGGCTGTAAATGGATACTCCAATTGTATAGAGAAAGTATAATTGTCAATAACCTTAAATCCGGCGAGTGAGGAGGCCTTCCCATCCATCATGTCCTGCGCTCCAAGGATAAAGTCCGCCATCCACATATTCAGATTGCCCCACTTTGGGTCAAAAAAACGGTTAAACGTGAATTCCACGTCCTTCGACGTAAGCTCAACTCCGTCGTGGAATTTGACGCCTTTTTTCAGGTGAAAGGTAAACACAGTGCTGTCTGCGTTTACCTCCGGGAAAGCTTCGATTAAGTAAGGCTTTAGTTCCATTGTGACTGGATCAGGCTGTATAAGCTGGTTGAAAATCGCGCCATCGATCTCGAAAACCCAGTTGTAAGTGCTTGTGATGGGGTCGAGGTTCATGGCGCCATCCAATAAGCCTCCGATTTTCAGGTAATTCTGGCCTTCAGGCGTCTTACTGGTTGTCCCTTTCGAACATGCCGCTAAACCAAAAACCATTACTGCGACGAGCAATAAGACAGTGATTTTCACTACTCTTGCCATAATTTTCTCCTTCTAGTAAAATTCAATAATCATATAGGATTACTATGTGTAAATTGGCTTATAATTATTTGTATGTCAATAGGGCGATGCCAGGAAAAATATGCTTTTATAAGTATGTTGATTATCATACTATAGTACCGGAAAATCGTAAAAGGCAGGTATCATGCGAATTAAATCAATAGAATTTCGTAAACTCCGTATAAAGCTATCGGAAACTTTTAAGGTGGCTTTTGGAGAAATCAACTATTTAGATAATGTGTTGGTGAAAATAACCACCGATGACGGCATTGCCGGCTATGGCGAGGCGGCTCCGCTTGTTTTTGTTACGGGCGAAACCGTGGAAAGTATTTTCGCCGTATTGGAAATACTCCGCCCCTTGCTGATTGGCCTCAACCCGTTCGCGATTGATCAGATCCATGCCAAGATGAACGGCGTATTACATGGGAATAGCTCGGCGCGTTGCGCGGTTGACCTTGCCCTCTACGACATCCACGGCAAGGCGTTGGGCAAACCGGTGTATCAGGTTCTTGGCGGCGGGGATGGCGTTGTAATGAACGACATTACTATCGGAATTGCCGATCCGGAAGAGATGGCCCGCCGCGCCAAATATTATGTAGATGAGAAGGGCTTTCGCATCTTAAAGATTAAGGTAGGGATCAACCCAAATGAAGATATTCGCGCAATCCGCCTTATACGCGAAAAAGTGGGATACAAAGTCCACTTGAGGGTAGACGCTAATCAGCGGTATTCAGTCAGCGACGCGATAGGCATATTGGAGCCGTTTAGGGAGCTGGGCGTGGAAGCGGTTGAGCAATGTCTGCCGGAATGGGATTTTGAAGGGGCCGCTTACGTACGTGCCAAAGCGCGGGGCATTCAGCTTATGCTGGACGAATCCATTCACGGCCCGCAAGACGCGGTCAGAGCCTGCAAACTTGCCGCCGCCGATATCCTTAACATCAAACTGATGAAATGCGGCGGGCTTTACCCCGCTGAGCAGATAAACGCCGTCGCCGCGGCAAACGGCGTTACATGCATGGTTGGCTGTATGATTGAAACCCGGCTTTCCATTACAGCAGGGCTTAGCTTTGTGGCAGCAAAGAGCAACGTGACTGAAGCCGATTGCGACAGCTTTATGTATTATGACGACACCCAAACCGGCGTAACCGGAGGCTTTACCTCTGAAGGCAGCGTATTCCGTTTAAGCGATGCTCCCGGGTTCGGTGTGGAAGTGGATTTTTAAAGTTATGACAAAGTGGTCTTATTATTTTTCCGGCATATTGTACGGAACCTTTGACAAAGACGACGAAAAGATTTGCTGCAAATGCCTGGATCCTCTGACTTCGCTTTTTTGCGATTACGCGGAACTGGATGAAGAAAAAAACAAGGCGCTGCGGGTATGGGCGAACCTTGACGTGCTGCGGGCGTTAAACCATATAGAGGAATATGAACGCGCTTTTGCCTTGCAGGAAAGCGCCGTAAAAACGGAACTGGGAGATTACTCCCAAAGGGAGCCGGGCTTATATGTACAGCGAAATGCTATTTTGCCTGCCGACCTCCTTTTCAAAGACGGGAAGCTCATAGCGTTCATTTGCCCGGCCCGCGAATCCTGCGCAATTCTTGTCCGCGACGGGTGCGAAGAGGACACTATGCTTTCCCGCTGGCGGGAGTACCCTGCCGGAGAGGCAAAACATTCCGTTCGGTTTGCCGGAACATTTAGCGTCAGGATGCGGGATAATATCCGTCTTGCAACCGATATTTACCTGCCGGAAGGCGCAAGGGAAAAACTGTCCGCGATCCTGGTGCGTACCTGCTACAACAAAAGCAAGAACAAGCATTTGTATTACCGTTATGTGCAGCGGGGTTACGCGGTTGTCATTCAGGATGTGCGGGGCCGCGACGAAAGCGAAGGGGATTTTATTCCCATGCAGAATGAACTGGAGGACGGAGACGATACCCTTAACTGGATTGCTGCCCAGGACTGGTCCGACGGGAAGATCGGTACAATCGGCGCTTCTTATCTTGGGGGTGTACAGTGGTCTATGGCTGCGAGCGGGAACCCCTATTTGGCGGCAATGATCAGCATTGTTACCTCAGGCAGTGCTTTTGTGGATATGCCGCGCAAAGGCGGGCTATTTGCTTCCGGAATGCTTGCATGGGCGTTTATGATGGCGGAAAGGACCAGCAATCCGGCGCTGATGGCGCGTAATGACTGGGATGAACTGCTTAATATCCGGCCGCTGGAAGATATCGCCCTGCGTGCCCTTGGCAGGAGAATTTCCTTTATTGATCGCTGGCTTGCCCACTCCGACAACGACGGCTTTTGGCAAAAAGGCGACTGGTCTCAGCGTTCAGGCGGGCGGCAGGTTCCAGCGTTAATAATGTCGGGCTGGTTTGACGATAATGGCATGGGCACAACGCAGGCAATTGATTTGACAAACGATTATTCAGCGGGAATGCGAAAGCTTATTCTTGGTGCGTGGAACCACAACGCAAATACACGTTACGACATTCACGGCGTTCCCATGGGGGAGCAAGCCCTCAGGTACGATCTTGATTTGATCTTTCTGCAATGGTTTGATTTCCATTTGCGCGGGATACAGAACGGTATCGACAAAACCCCTCCGGTAGAATACTTCACCCTGACGGAAAACCGCTGGAAGTCCGCCGAAAGCTGGCCGCCTTCTATATGCAAGCCGCGTTCGTTTTATCTTGGCAAGGGAGGCGTCTTGCTTGACAATCCGATGGAGAACGGTGCCGATAGCTATGCTTACGATCCCCGGAACCCGGCAATTTACGTGGTGGATGTGTCTGAAAACGAATTGGCGGTACCGGAAGAATACACAGACGTAGAAAAACGGGCGGATGTACTTTGTTACACATCCGCGCCGCTGGAAAGAAATATCACTGTTTCAGGCGATATAAATGTAGAGCTTTTTGTTTCATCCGATGCCGTAGATACTGATTTTATTGTCCGTCTTACGGAAGTAGATGAAAAAGGGCGCTCTCTCAAATACGCCGATGGAATGCTTGGCGCAAAATACCGCGATTGCTTTGAAGCCCCTACATTTTTGGAAAAAGGAAAAGTCTATAAGCTGCATATCAGAACCACAAAAATCTCAAAGATGTTTGCGGCCAACAACCGGATTCGCTTTACCGTGACTTCAAGCGCCAAGAACTTTGCCTTTCCCAACAGCAATACAGCAGAAGGATACAACAGCGAAAAAACGTTTATTGCGCATAATACCGTACATTACGGCACTCAAGTTCCTTCCAGAATTATTTTACCGGTGGAAGCGCGATAATTCTCTGTAATGGCAGAATGTCCTTACTCTGTCGGTTTATTCTCTGCGGTTTTTTTTGCCGCCGGTTTTTTAGCTGCGGGTTTTTTAGCTGCCGGCTTTTTTGCCGCTACGGGTTTTTTCGCCGTCGCTTTTTTATCTGCGGGTTTCTTTGCCTCGGCCTCAATGGTTTTGTCCTCGATCTTGGCTATGGGCGCGTTCTTCTGAATGGAAGCAATGCATTTTTCGGCCAATTTCTTGTTGGGATAGCTCTCGCCTGTGGCAATGATTTCCCCATTGCCTGCCTTAAGGCGGAAACGGAATTCATTTTTTTTGTCCTTATAAATTTCGAACTTTGGTGCTGGCATTGTAAACTCCTTTGAAAAGTATTTAGAGATTAGTATAAACCTCTTGCGCTATATTGGCAAGTGATGTATTGCGCTGACAGTGATAATAATTCATTCCCCCAGCACTCTGACATAAACCTTTCTTGTTCTGGGGCCGTCATACTCGTTAAACCAAACTCCCTGCCAGGTTCCAAGGAGCAGTCTGCCGCCTGAAACGATAATGGTAACGGAAGGCCCGACAAGGCTTGTTTTGGTGTGGGCCGCCGAGTTGCCTTCGCTGTGGCGGAATTCTTTGCGGTCAGGAGAAATAAGATTCAGGGCCAGTCCCACGTCATAGGGAACATCAGGATCGGCGTTTTCGTTTATCGTGACCGCAGCGGTAGTATGAGGCACGAACACAACACAGATGCCCTCTTTCACACTCGAGACCGCCAGCGCCCGTTCTACTTCGGCTGTAATATTGAGCCATTCGTTCTGTCGCGAAGTGCGGACAGAAAAATCTGCAAGACTTGTCATAGTGTTTTTATTGTAAGCGATTTTCATGCGATGGTAAACTTGGCTAAGGCAACAGCATTTACTTTATAGCAGTATATATCAGCCGGAGTGGGCGCTGCGGACTAGCGGAAACGCTTGTTGAGTCCGCCTTCGCAACCGCCCAGTACCATTTTACAACAAGAGGTGTAGAAATACACCAGAGCTCGACGTAAAAATAGGTGCTGGGCATTTTTACACTTTATGGCTAACCATTTTTCGCTCGTTTGCTACGGCGGGGAATTCCAAATGTTTCCGCTAACCCGCAACGCCCACTCCGGCTGGCCTATAATAGCATAAGGAAATAGCGTATAACCTGTACCATGGTTACAATAGGAATAAGGCGGCAAAGGGGACAGTGCGGGGCTGCCAAAAAATTATGGGGTTCTCCGGCGGAGCAGACCAGGGAAGAAATGCTCGTCGATAAAGTGGAATAAAAGCCTGACCACTTAGTCTAGTAAAAATAATTTCATTCATTGTTCTGAATGCTAAGTGGTCAGGGGGCTGCGTAGTCCGGGTTCTCCCATCTGTTTTGGCCAGACCCGCACTGTCCTCTTTGCCGATTTAGACACTGTTGTTATAAGGTAAATGCTGTTGCTCTGGGCTGCCATAGTTACAATAAGCTCACCGGGTCCACATCGACTTCAAGATAAACGCGGCTGTCTTTTTGTTTTTCATATTGGGCGAGTATGGCCCCCGCCGCAGCGTGCAGGGTTCCCATGTTCTTGCCTCGAAGGATAAGATGTCTTCTGTACTGGTTTGATATTATTCCAAGCGGGCATTCGGCGGGGCCCAGAGCGTCAGCGCCGGGCGGCAAGAGGGGCTTGGCGATTGACGCAAGGGCGGTGGCGGCGGCCTGCGTTCTTTTTTCGTCCTTTGAGCGGAAGGTAAAACGTATGAGCCTTGTATACGGCGGAAAAGAAAGGGCCTGGCGCTGATTTAGCTCTGTTTCAAAGAAACCTTCCACATCCAGGGCGCAGGATTTTACGATGGCTGGATCCCAGGGGCGTAGGGTTTGAACAACAACCTTGCCGTCGCTGAAGTAACGCCCGGATCTGCCTGCCACCTGCACCACAAGCGAAAAAGTTCTTTCCGCCGCCCGAAAATCCGGCAGTTGAAGGCCCATGTCCGCGAGGATTACTCCCACAAGCCGCACGCCCGGAAAGTTAAGCCCCTTTGCTACCATTTGCGTCCCAAGAAGGATGTCAATTTCTCCGGCCTTGAAAAGGTCAAGGGCTTTTTTCAGGCTTCCTTTTTTTTCGGTGGTATCCGCGTCGATCCGCATGATACGCAGATCGGGAAAAGTCCTGCGCACTTCCTCCTCGATCATTTCGGTACCGAAACCGGAAAATCCAGCTTCCACCGAGCCGCATTGTGGACAGACCGTAGGCGGCGTTACCGAGTATCCGCAGTAGTGGCAGATGGCTTTGTTCCGGCTTTTGTACCAGGTTAAAGAAACTGAACAGTTTTTGCAGCTAAGCTCGTAGCCGCATGATCTGCAATGGTAATAGTAGGCGAAGCCCCGGCGGTTCAAAAAGAGGATGGTCTGTTTCTTCATCTGCGCCGTAACGCGGATTTCATCTTTTAGTTCCCTTGTGAGGCAGCCGCCGGTTTTTTCAAGGCTAACCGGAATTATCTCCGGTACCTGGCCCCCCGATAGGCGGCGGGAAAGGTCAAGGCGTTTTATTGCCCCATCTTGCATGAGCTTCCACGCCTCGGCAGAGGGTGTCGCGGAGCCCATGACAAGACGGGCCCCTTCGGCGGCGCATCTTCTCATGGCCGTTTGCCGGGCGTGGTACCTGGGGGTATTTCCTGATTTATAGGAACCGTCGTGCTCTTCATCAATGATGATCAAGCCCAGGTTGAGTACCGGCGCAAATACCGCCGACCTCGGTCCCACCACGATTTTGACCTGCCCCGTTCGAATTCTCATCCACTCTGAAAGTCTTGTCGCGGGGCTCATTCCGGAATGAATCGTTGCCGCAGCGTTTCCGAAACGTTTCCAGATTACGTCAGCGGTCTGATGGGTAAGTGAAATTTCAGGCACCAAGTATATAACCGACTTTCCTTCTTTTAACATGGCCTCCGCAGCCCTGAGGAATACTTCGGTTTTTCCTGAACCCGTAATGCCAAAAAGATAGAACAGCGGGGCCGTGCCGGAAGGCACAGGCGTCTCTTTTTCGATTATAGCATCTAACGCCCTCTGTTGTTCTTCCGACAGGGCAAGAGGACTGGCGTTGATTTCCTCGTCTCCGGCAAGGGAGGAAAAGTCTACTGCGCGTTTACCCGACGGAATCATCGCTTGAAGGGCCTGGCCCAGGCCGCAGAAGTAATAGCCAGCCATCCATTTTGCCAGTTCCAGATCGCGCCCGTCAAAAACAGGTTCTTTATCCACAACGCGGCGTATGCGCTTTATGGTTTCGCTTGTCATTCCGGGGGGAAGGGAGTTCTTTTGGCTTGTTATGTAACCCAGGCAGTCCCGCCCGCCAAAGGGAACCATAGCCCGCTTTCCTGTAGCGGCCTCTCCCTTTTCATCACCCAGATAGCTAAAGGCTCTTCCTGACGGTATGTTGAAAACGAGATCGAAGTATTCAGGCGGCTTATTCGTATTCGGAGGCTTGTTCATAGCAGGTTCATTTCAACAAGGCGCGATCTAAGAAGTTTGAGATCCTCCCAGGCCGGGCGCTTCAGTGATTCGTCTCTTAAAATCGCGCTTGGGTGAAAAGTCGGCAATACCGGGATTGTTAATTCCCCGATTTTAAATTCCGCGAACTGTCCCCGCAGGGCGTTTATCCCCGTGCTTGTTTTTAATAGGCTCTGCGCCGCCACTCTCCCTGCGCAGAGAATAAGGACAGGTTTAAGCAAGATGATCTGCCTTTCAAGGAAGTGGTAACAGGCGCTTATCTCAGCGGCTTCGGGATTCCGGTTTCCAGGCGGACGGCACTTAACCATGTTGGCAATGTAGCAGTTTTTGCCCCTTGCAAGAGCGATAGAATCAAGCATCTTATCCAGCAACTGACCGGCTCTGCCGACAAAGGGCCTTCCGGTGGCGTCTTCATCGGCGCCGGGCCCTTCGCCAATTACCATCACCAGCGGATTAACTGAACCTTCGCCTGACACAGTGTTTTTTCGCGTAGCGGCAAGGTCGCAGGCTTTACATACGCTTACATCCGCAGCCACCGCCTCAAGCGAATCTTCACTTCCGTTTTCCTCGTTGGCTTCTTCGATTTCTTCCGGCCCTTCTTCCACCATGTAGGCTAGGGGGAGAGCGGATTTTTCAGCAAGCTCATCGGTTTTCTGTGTGCGGATATGGCCGTCTTTCAGGTAATCGGAGGCAAGGTTGATAAAGTCTTTAAGGGCGGCATTTTCCTCGGATGTCATTAGGTTATTATAACAATTCTGAATAATTTCTACCACAAACCACCGGTAATTCTAAGTTTTAAAGAAAAATTATTATGTTAACCACGGAGCTTCACGAAGAAAGACGATTTTATGAATACTCCGTGTTACTCTGTGTTCTACCTTCGGTTCTGTAGCCGTGGTTGAATTCTTTATAAATACGTAACTGTTACAAGCTATTAGGCGTGATGCGAGTGTACACTTGAACTTATTGAGTTTTCGACTAATATGGTTTTTAAAGCAGGATTAGTCGAGGAATGTATGTATATTAAGCGCACATTGGAGAAAAGCATCATTAAAGTATCCAACGAACTCCAGTTCGTTAATTTTGTAAGAGTATTAGCCGCAAGAACAGCCCAGCTTCTTAATTATTCCAATATAGCGAGAGAAATCGGCATTAATGAGACCACTGTGAAATCATGGCTGTCCATTCTGCAAACTTCCGGAATAATTTACCTGTTACAGCCATACTCAAACAATCTGACAAACCGTGTCCTAAAGACTCCCAAGGTATATTTCCTTGATACAGGGCTTGTTTGTTACCTTACAAAATGGAACAAGCCAGAGGCCCTTGAAAACGGAGCTTTTTCCGGAGCTATTCTGGAAACCTATGTTGTTTCCGAAATTTTAAAGAGCTATTGGCATAACGGTGTGTCTCCGGCTATCTATTTCTACGGAGATAAAGACAAGCGTGAAATTGATATTATCCTGGAAGAAAACGGCAAATTGTACCCGTTGGAAATAAAACAGAAAACAAACCCAACCACCGATGATATAAAAAATTTTGCTGTTCTTTCCCGGTTTAAGAAAGAAGTCGCCCCAGGCGGTGCGTTATGTCTTGCGTCGGCTCATCTGCCATTGGGGAGAAAAGATTATGCCATACCGATTTCGTATATTTGAGCGAGAGTAAATTTTGGGAAATGTATTGTGCTCTAGCTAAACAGGCTAAACAGCATGCCGCTTTCCGCGTTGGGGGCAGGGTAGTAGGGCATTACCTCATTGGCGGCTTGGGCCTGCCGGATTTGATTTTCCATATTGGCGATTAGAGCGTCCACGCCGGCGGTAGGATTCAAGCTTGCCGGAGCCTGAGTGGCGGGAGTTTTATTAATTTGGCTGATCATTCCGATTAGCACATCCAGAAGGTTTAACTTGCTGATTGAGATGCCCTGGGTTCCGTCAGGGGCGGGAATACCGGAGACATGTTCAAAGTGTGAGTAAATAAGCCAGGAAGAATCGACAGGAAGAGCCATTTTCCCGTATTGTCCTGCCGTGTAGCTGAGGGTGGGTATAGTAATGCTTGAAACACCGCCAACCATAATCCTTTCTCCTTCTATCTTGAATATCGGAATCTGAAACAAAAAGATTAGTGTGAAGAACCATTTCCATAACCGGGGTTTTGGAAATGGTTTCTGTTTGCGGTAGAAAATCAGGATATGTAACTCTTGAGCCTGTTCCGGTTTGAAGAATGTTGAATTTGGCCCAGAGCACGTTTTTCAATTTGTCGTACACGTTCCTTGCTTAGATTGTAGGTTTCGCCAATTTCTTTAAGCGTTTGGGGACAAGCGCCTTCCAGGCCATAGTGGCTTCGAATAACGTCCGCGGCTCTGCCTTCAAGGCCGTTAATGATTTCATCCAATTCGTCTTTAAGAACGCTGTTTATCGCAAAATCAACGGGAGTTTTTGAATACTCATCTTCAATGAGGTCTTTGGTAGTCAGGGAGTCATCGTATTTTGAAACCTTGTCGTCAAGATAAACGACATCCTGGCTTATCCGCATGAGCCCTTCCGCTTTTTCTTCCGGCATAGCCAGGTAATTGGCGATTTCGCGTATATCCTGATCATTCTGTAAGCCGGGATTGTTTTGAATAACCTGTCTGGCTTTGTCAAGTTTGGTCAATTCATTTGCTTTGTTACAGGGCAGCCGGATCATGCGTCCCTTTTCCTGAATAGCCTTGACAATTGACTGGCGAATCCACCAGACCGCGTATGTAATGAAACGGTAGCCTTTTTTCACGTCAAAGTGTTTAACCGCATTTAAAAGCCCCATGTTTCCTTCGCTGACAAGATCCTCAAGCGGCAAACCCCTGCCCTGGTACTTTTTGGCGACCGAAACAACAAAACGGAGATTGGCGTTAACCAGGCGTTCCCTGGCGGCGCTGTTTCCTTTCGCGGCCTGGGCAGCAATCGTTTCTTCCTCATTTTTGCTAAGAAGCGGAATCTTGTTGATTTCCTGCAAATAAATAAGCATAGGATTGTTGTCGTAACTTTCAGGTCCTTTGTTCATGCTTGCTTTTTTCATCTTTTTTTTCATTTTTTTCTCCTTATTCTTTACTAAATTAATAAGCAAAGATCGTGCCAACTTGGGAGAATTCCTGATAAAAACGGTAATATTTTCTAATTCCTTATATTACAAAGAGTTAGCTAAAGGAATTCGATAAATAATGGGCAGCCGGAAAATGATAAATTGACTCTTTTAGTAATAAAAATGGTTTATGTGACCCAAAAAGGGGCTATCCTCAAAAAACAGCGGAAAACCGGGTCAAAATTCCCCATTCAATGTTTTACAGCTTTCTTGACCATTTGGATGTTTTTTTGATATTCTTTATTCATCTAATATATACATTTTACAAGACTACGGAGGAAAATATGAAAGTTAAACCTTTGGCAGACAGGGTTATCGTTAAGCTTGAAAAGAGCGAAACTAAATCGGCGGGAGGAATCATCATTCCGGATACTGCTCAGGAAAAGACCCAAATCGGGCTTGTAATCGAGGTAGGGGATGATAAGGAAAAAATTAAGGTTCAAGCCGGACAAAAGGTTATGTACGACAAATACGCCGGAACCCAGGTGAAGATAGGCGGCGAAGATCACCTTATTTTGAAAATGGCCGATGTTCTGGCAGTTATTGAGTAAATCAGTGCTTTCTTAGCAGGGCCGCCAGCGTTTTAAGGGCTTTTTTGTCCGCCTGGCTGCCCTCTGCGCCAAGGACAGTTCTGGCGGCCATGTTTCCAAATTCGGCGCATTCAGCAAGATTTTTGTTTTTTATCCAGGCTGCAAGAAAACCAGCGCAGAATGCGTCGCCCGCGCCGGTGGCATCGACAGGCGTTACAGCCTGAGTCTCCGCCCTGATAATTTTGTCCCCTGAATAGCATAGCGCTCCGTCCGGACCCAGTTTTACAACGATTATAGGGAAATTTGTATTTTTTTCAAAAAGCGTTTCCTGCATTGCCGATTTTAAACCGTCGCTAAACGCTTCGAGTTCCGCTTCATTCATGAAAAGAATCAACGGATAGTTTTTGGCGTATCCCGCGATTTCCGCCGCGTGTTCCCGGGCAATGCCTGGAGAACTAAGGTCAATGGCCGCCGCCGTTCCGTTCTGGCCGACTATGCTCAAAATATGGGAAACTAACGCGGATTTGTCCAGCATAAAGCCATCGATTAAAACAACTCTTGCATTCTGCAATTCTTTCCCGCCGATGTCGCTTTCTGAAAGCTCAAGGGCTGCGGATGGGGAAGCGGCGATATGGGTTTCGCCCGTCTCGTTCCGCAGCATAAGGCAAATCCCCGTGGGTGAAGGCTTAATTGCAAGGCGCAGTTTCACTCCGGCTATGGCAAGGCTTTTTTTAAAAAGACGCCCGAACTCGTCATTTCCAATTGCGCCTGCAAAGGAAACCTTTGCCCCAAGCAAGGCGGCGATCTTCGCGACATTGGCTGCTCCGCCCCCTGAAATCGCCGTATGGTTGGGAAGCTCCGAAAGGACCTCTTTTAGCTTTTCAATTTCTATGTGCTGTACCGGCTTTGTAAGTCCGTGACGGACAAAAAACTGCTCGTCCGCCTGGGCGAATACGTCTACCAGGGCATTCCCGACACAGAGCAGTTCGATATTTTTACCTTCCATATATTAACATCGTAAACTTAAGAAAAGCACTACTTTAAAATATCCTCACGCAGCTAAGAACCGAAGGTAGCTCGCGGCTTAGAACCGAAGGTAGGCGCAGAGGACGTTGCGTTATTACCAAATTTTGCGTTTCCTATATGCTTTTTCATATTTTCATTATAAAAAACATGAAAGAGGAATCTGGCTTTCTCATTACTCATAGTTCTCTGCGTACTTTGCGCCTCTGCGTGATGAAATTCTAAAGTATTCACTTTATGTTGTTGTGCCATCTGTTACTTCGGAGAGGCGATGATCTCTTTTAGCTCAGGATGCTTTGCCAGCTCTTCTTTAAGCCCTGCGGCCCTGCCCTTGTTTACGTAGTCTTTGCTCTGGAAAGTATATGTAAATTTGGTGTGCAGGTCGTAAGTGCCAGCCATCAGGGCGTAGGCGTCTTCGGTCATTACCAGCTCTTCGTCGGTGGGGATGACAAAAACAGGTATCTTTGACTCCGGCTTGCTGATAAGCGTTTCCGTATTCCGGGTGTGGGACATTTCGTTCTTTTTGGGATCGAAAACAATGCCGATGCCTTCAAGGCCCTGGAGGATCTTCTTGCGCATCCACCACGCGAACTCCCCAACCCCGGCGGTAAAGACCAGGGCATCCACGCGGCCAAGGATGGCCTGGTAAGCGCCGATGTATTTTTTTACCCTGTGAGCTTCCATGTCCTGTGCCAGAATCGCCATCTTGTTATCTTCCAAAGCCGCCTTCTGAATATCCCGCCTGTCCGTAAGCCCCCCGGTAATGCCGGAAAGGCCCGACTTCTTGTTCAGCGCGTTCTCAATTTCCGCATCTTTCATCCCCGTCTTCCGCATAACGTAGAAGGGCAGGGCGGGGTCAAGGTCGCCTGAGCGGGTTCCCATTACAAGCCCTTCAAGCGGGGTAATGCCCATGCTCGTATCGAAAGAGCAGCCGTCCTTTACCGCGTTAACCGAAGAGCCGTTGCCTATATGCGCGATGATTAGGTTAGTCTTGAATGTGTCTTTGCCCAACAGAACTGCGGCGCGCTTGGCTGTGTAAAGGAAGCTTGTGCCGTGGAAGCCGTAGCGGCGGACTGAGTACTTTTCGTACCATTCGTAGGGAACCGCGTAGAGGAAGGATTCTTTGGGCATGGTCTGGTGCCAGGCGGTGTCCATGATCGCGCAATGCGGCACGTTTGGCAGTACTTTTTGGGCGGCCTTTATGCCAAGGATATTGGCGGGGTTGTGAAGCGGGCTCATGTCGTTCATTTCAGCAAAGGCGGCCATTGCCGCGTCGTCTATAATCACG
>Ga0268262_10001717_pt1 | contig 26540 bp, 20 predicted proteins | sample TergutNc150P3_FD_190354 | JGI IMG/M metagenome (GOLD analysis project Ga0268262, IMG submission 190354) | Nasutitermes corniger P3 segment gut microbial community from laboratory colony in Florida, USA - Nc150 P3 (SPAdes) (version 2) | ecosystem: Host-associated > Arthropoda: Insects >... | reverse complement strand
TCTGGCAAAACTCGCACCATAGCGTATAAAATTGCGCATTTAATTTCTTATCACAATGTGGAGGCAAGGCGAATAGCAGCCGTCACTTTCACAAACAAAGCCGCAAAGGAAATGAAAGATAGGATTGCAAAAATTTTGGAATATCCGCACATTCGCCTAGACTGGATGGGAACTTTTCACAGTCTTTCCGTGAAAATTTTAAGAGTGTGCCTTGAAAATTCCAATGTAACAGAGACCTTAAAATGGAAATACACAAAAAATTTTTCCATTTACGACGATGACGACCAAAAAAAATTATTGAAACTCATCGCTGTTCCAAAAGAAGGCGATTTGGCAAATGCCGCACGGATTAAAAAAATCGCATGGGCAATTTCGTCTTGGAAAAATAAAGGTGTTTCTCCCGAAGAAGCACAAGCAGAAAGCGTTTTTGAAGACCAAAAAACTTTAGCGAGCTATTACGAAGAATATCAAATTCAGTTGATGAATTCAAACGCGATGGACTTTGACGACTTGCTTTTGCGTGCCGCCGATATTTTAAGAAAAGTCCCCTCTGTGGCGGAACAATTTTCTGAACATTTTAGATACATTTTTGTTGATGAATATCAAGACACAAACGATGCGCAATACATTTTGCTCAAATTGTTACTCTCAAACAACAACAAAAACATAACCGTTGTAGGAGACGATGACCAGAGCATATATGGCTGGCGTGGAGCGAATTTAAATATAATAAGAAATTTTCACCGCGACTTTGCACCTGTGAGAATAGTTAAACTAGAGGAAAATTACCGTTCAAGTTCAAACATAGTTAAAGCCGCTGGTTCTGTTATAGCAAATAATAAACGCCCAAAAGAGATGGAAAAAAATGTTTTTTCAAATCAGGAAAAAGGCTCGCTAATCCACATAAAACAGGTTGCAGACGATTATACAGAGGCAAATACTTTAGCAACAAAAATATTTTCGCTCGGTGTGGAAAACTATTCGCAAACAGCGGTGTTTTATCGCAACAATTCCCAAAGCCGTTTAATAGAAACTGGCCTTAACAAACTACGAATTCCAAATATAATAATTGGCGGCACAAGATTTTGGGATAGAATGGAAGTGAAAGATATTTTGGCATATATGCATTTATTGGTGAACCCAAAGGATAATGGAGCACTCCTTAGAATTGTAAATGTTCCTCCAAGGGGGCTTGGAAAAAAAACAATAGAAACTCTGCAACAAAATGCAGAAGATAATAGCACATCGCTTTGGGATGCTTTGCCAAGCGTTCCAAAACTTGAACCTTTTGCAAAAATGATGAACAGTTTTTTGCAAGAGCCAAGTGAATCCATAGTTTTTTTAACCAAAAAAATAATAGAAAACACAAAATACAACGAGTATCTAGAAAAAGACGATCCCGCCACCGCAGACGACAGAAAAGCCAACCTAGACGAAATGCTCCGCGGCATTGAAGATTTTTGCGAGGAAAATCCTGGTGCAACACTTGAACTTTTTTTGCAAGACATTTCTCTTTTAACAAGCGCAGATCGCAAAAACGAAAGTTCTGCAAATTTTGTAACTCTAATGACCTTGCATTCCGCCAAAGGTTTGGAATTTGACAGTGTACATATAGTCGGTTGCGATGAGGGAATTTTGCCAAGCAAAGCCTACGATGCAGAATATAGCCCAGAAGAAAAAAAAGAAAAACTGGAAGAAGAAAGACGGCTTTTTTATGTTGGATTAACCAGAGCAAAAAAACATTTATTTCTTTACACGAGCCAAGCCAGATTCTGGCGTGGCGAGCAAAGGAGCTTTAGCCCTACAAGTTTTATAAACGAAATGGATGATTCAACAATTTATTTTGACCGACTCGCTGCAAAAAGCAACCCTTTCACAATATCTATAAATACTCCGCATTTCACAAAGGCAAAAGCAAGGGAAAAAACGTTGGTTTATGAACACGATGAATACAGCCAAGTTGAGCCTAGGTTGGTGGGTAAGTTTGCCGCTCATAATAAATATGGCGAAGGAAAGATCGTGTGGCAAAGCGGTTCTGGAGAAAATACTCAGATTGAAATTCTGTTTGCAGACGGCTCAAAACGAAAATTTGTGTTGAAATTTGCAAATTTGAAGTTTATATAGGAGTGATTTACTATTTTACCCCATATATGGAGCTTTCTGGTAACGTAAACATAAACGAAAGCCATAAATGGCTTTCGTGGAGAATATCTCCAGAAGGAACATTTTTAACCGTTGTAAAGGAGCTTGTCCCTGAGAAGTGGGATATAAAGGAAATTAAAAAAACTCTGCTGATAAACAAGGTTGTAAATTTTGATATTGCAAAAATTGAAAGCACAATAAAAGCGATGTCTGGAAATCCAGAGAGAATTGGACCACCATTTGAATTATTTGAAGAAGGAAAACGAAAGTACCTGCACCTGCATGTGACCCCTACGCAAGTACGTTTTTCCATAGACGTTAGTATATTGCAAACTAATTACAATATAACTCAAGAGGACATATTATTCATTTTGGCAGAAAAAGCAGTTGTTTATGGAATAGATTATGAACTGATAAAAGAAATTTTAACTATGACTGCCTACGGACAGGAATTTATAATTGCTGCCGCAAAACCGCCTATTGCCGGAAGTGATGCCATTGTAACCGAAATAATACCCATAGACCCAGATGCAAAACCTTTTTTAAACGATGATGGTACGGCAGATTATAAAAAATGGGATAACATAAGGCAAGTAGAGAAAGACGAAATTATATGCACTCGTGTTCCACCAACTCCGGGCATTCCAGGTACCAGCGTGTTTGGGCTGCCTCTCTCGCCAACTCCAGGCGAAGATATTGCCTTACCGATTGGAATGAATACCAAAGCCATAGACGGCGAAACAAAACTCGTAGCCACCATAAACGGCTTCCTTTATAGGCAAGGTCGCAATATTTGCATAGGCAGCATTTATATAATAAAAGGCGATGTAAATTATAAAACTGGCAATATTGAATACACCGGCGATGTTCTCATTAAGGGAAATGTAAATACGGGTTTTTCCGTTGTTGCCGATGGCAATATATCCATTGAAGGAATTGTGGAATCTGCACATATAGAATCAAAATATGGCAATATATTCTTAAAAAGCTCCGTGTTTGGGCTAAATAATGCAAGCATAATAGCACATAAAAACATAAACGCCGAAAACATTCAAGACGCAAAAATCAAAGCCCAAAACCTTATAGTTAAGGGACAAATTCGCAGTTGCCAAATTGAAGCCGAAAATTTGAGTATGCCGCACAATGGGCAAATTGTAAGTACCAACATTGCTTTTAGCGGCCACCTGAAATGCGGAAATATAGGCGGAAAAATAGAATCGCTAAACGAATTCACCCTTGTTGAAAACGAGCGCGAGCAATACAAAGAGGAACTTGCAAAGCAAAATGAGTTTATACAGAAATTAGACAAGGCAATAGAAGTTTTGGAGTACAAACTTGCCTCAATGAAAGGGACAGAAATTACCCCTGAACTTGAACATCAGGCAAAACTCATCAACTCGCAACTAACCAGTTGTAACAACAGCAAGAATCAATTGACTGCAAAACGAAAAAAACTTCTGAAATTAATAGAAATTATGCCAGACAGGGAAGATTTGATTAGCGCAGCATCTGTTTCACCAATTCTTAAAATTTCAATATTTGGTTCCTGCATAGAACTCAAGGAAGAGTTGCAAAACTTGAATATAAGCTGGATAAACGGCTCAATTAAAACGGAGTCCTTTTAAATTTATATATTTATATAGCGGAGACAAAATATGGCAGAATGTACTATTGAAGATAAAGGCGGGTATTATCAAATCATAGGCTTTGATTTTGAGGTCGGCGATTTTCATAATATTTTCGCAAAAATAGAAAGTGCTTTGAAAGCAAAAAAACAAGATGTTCTTTTATCACTTGCTCCAGTAGGTGTTCTTTATAGCTCACATCTTGCAATATTTGTGAGAATACACCAAATGATGCACAGAAACAATTTGCACTTTATAATTTCAGATGTATCTCCAGAAATAATGAACCTCTTGCAAATAACCCAGTTAGACAGCATTTTCTCCATTTACAAAACTTCAGAAGATTTTCAGAACAGTTTAAAAAGTGCAGAAAATGAATTGAACAAATCCGCAAAGGATTTCGAATGGCAGTTAAAGAAAAACGACGATGAATCCGCAGATGTAATATGCAAAGGAAATATGCTTGCTGGCGGGCAGCTAGATGAACTGCAAAAAAGCGTTTTAGATTTCTTTAGCATAGTTTTTGATTTTTCAGATTTGCAATCTATGGATTCTGCAGCCATAACATTTTTAGACCGAATTGCCGACAAACACTCTATTTCCATTAAAGGGGCAAGTGAGCAGCTTGTTGAGCAGTTTCGCCAAAAATTCATTTATGGAAAAGTGAAACTCATATAACAACCCTATATGCCAAGCCTTAGAGTTTTGTTTGTTGTGCTATTTTTAGCAGCTTTTGCTCTGATTATAGTTGTTATTTTTGTGAATAAATCAAAACCCATTCGAGATGCACAAAGCTACGCCGAGCAACACCCGAATTGCAATGAAATTAAAATCCATTCAAAAAAAAACGATTTGATAGAATGTTTCTCAAATTTTGAATCTTTTGATGATATTCCTTCAGAGCCACTAGGTGCAGATACTCTTTACATTCCAATGGTAAAACTAATAGGCGAAAGGTTTCCGCAAGAATTTCCGCTGAGAGTAAAACATATTTTTTCATTTCCCGAAGGAACAGAAGATTCAATATGGATTTCGGGAAACAGCATAACCATAACAAAGAACAAAAATTCTGCTTGGCAAAATAAAAAAAATGGTTGCAGGTTCCCCGTACCCTGCCCTATTATGCCGCTTAAAGGTTCGGTTATTTCTCAAAAAGGAGCTAGAGAAAACTACGATGAGGAGCAAATTTTCAAAAACAAATTCAGCGCAATAGGTCAAACTCCAGTTAATGCTATTTTGCCCGGAAAAATATTGGATGTAGAACAAGATTCCCTTTTCTCCATAACAATTTACCACGGAGAAAATATATACTCAAAAACAAGCGGACTTTACAGCATAGACAGTAGTACACAAATAGGCAGCATAGTCTCAACAGATATAGCCATTGGTTTTTTGCCGCCAAAAGACACTGCTTTTATTTTTGTGGAAATAACTAGAAACGGCAAGTATGAAACTTGGGATAAATTTTATGCGGAGAGCAGGGCTACCGACTGAGCGGCTATGCCTTCTTCTCTGCCTGTGAATCCGAGTTTTTCCGTGGTTGTAGCTTTTATGCCTATTCTAGTTTCTTCTATTCCCAAAGTTTTGGAAAGAACTGCTTTCATCTCCTTACGATGGGGATTTATCTTTGGTTTTTCTGCCATTACAATGCTGTCTATGTTCTCTATTTTAAAACCAAGTTTTGAAATTTCTTCCTTAACCTGCTTTAAAAGTATTTGGCTATCTATATCTTTGAATTTTTGGTCATTATCTGGGAAATATGTTCCTATATCACCTAGACCTGCTGCACCAAGCAAGGCATCGCATATGGCGTGAGTTAGAACATCGGCATCACTATGCCCTAAAAGCCCCTTTGAATGCGGAATTTCAACGCCGCCTATAATACATTTGCGACCCTCAACGAGCCTGTGCACGTCAAAACCTATGCCAATTCTACTCATTAATAAGTTTGTCCTTTTATAGCAGCATTGAACTTTGCAAAAGAAGCAAACTGCATATTGTAATTCTGCTCTATTTGATTTTCCGCCATTTTTGCGTTTTCAATATCAATATCAACGTTATTCACCTCGCCTGGCTTTGTAGGGTCGTCTGAAATAAATGAATAAGCCTCAACCTTTTTAATGGAAGCCTTGCGACCAAGCTCCAAATGATTTTCATTAGTTCTTGCGCCATCTACATGTTTTCGCATAGCTTCTTGTACTTGTTCTTCAAAATTAACCTCCACGCGTCTGTAGCCTGGGGTTCCTGAATTGGCTATGTTCTGGGCTATAGCCCTGCCACGCATAGCGTTTGCATCCAACCCTTTATACACAAGCATACGGGTATCTGTGTTAAAGAGCCTGCTGCGAGTACCTGAAATAGTAAGATTATCTGCCATACCTTTTGCATTGCAAAAAGTATGCCAAAATGGTATTCTCCTACCCCATTCCCCTTTTGAATTTATTGCTCCACCATATAAGGAACGGCGCGCTTATGCAAATAGAGGAATAAGTACCAACAATAATACCCGCAGACATAACTATGCCAAAATCCCTGATGCTTGAACCACCCATAATCGCAAGCACCACGCACACAAACAATGTTGACAAGCTGGTGATTATTGTACGGGAGAAACTCTGGTTAATTGAAATGTTTATGCGCTCCTCTAGCGTTTCTTTGGCGAGCAATTTATTTTCGCGAATGCGGTCATAAATAACTATTGTATCGTTAATGGAATAACCTATCATCGTGAGGAATGCCGCTATCATTGCGCCGTCCACAGGGAGCTTAAATAAGCTTATCACGCCAAGGCAGAGAATTGTATCGTGAATCAGCGTGATTATTGCACCCGCACCAAAACCGAGACCCATTTTGCCAAAACGCGCCCATATATAAATTCCAATGCCAATCCAAGAGAGAATAACGGCAAGTATTGCGTTAAAGCGAAGCTCGCCACCTATCGTTGGTCCAACCACATCTTCGGCAACAATTTTTGGGGTACCCGCGCTTGCAAGTGCAGCGTTTAGCACTGCGGTTGTTTTTTTAACGGCTTCTTCACCAGAATCTTGAGTTTGAATGCTCAACATATATTGGTTCAGCGATGTGCCGCCTAGTTTGCGAATCGCTACATCACCCAAGCCACCTTTGCCTAGAGCACCTTTCAGTTCATCGGTATGAATGGAATTGTCTGAATATTCAACCGTGTAAACCAAACCGCCTGTGAAATCTATGCTGTAATCAAAACCTTTTAAAATTCCAAGAGCAATGCAAGCAACGCAAAGCAGAGCGGAAAGTTTTGCCCAAATTCCGCGTTTGGAAACAATTTGAAATTTTGCCTCTTGTAGCCATTTTATGCCATTCCCTATATTTATGCTTTTTGCATCGTGTTTGGAAAGTTTAATGTCAAAAATAGCCCTAGTGACGGTCAATGCTGAGAAGAGTGATGCTGCTATACCAACCATTAAAGTGAGACCAAAACCTTTTACAGGGCCTGTGCCTATTTTATAAAGCACAAATGCAACCAAGAATGTTGTCACGTTTGAATCTAAAATTGCACTGAATGCTTTTTCATAACCTTTTGAAACCGCCATTCTAGCCATTTGGCCAGCTCGCAATTCTTCCCTTATACGCTCATAAATTATTATGTTGGCATCCAAAGCCATAGCAACAGTTAAAATCATACCAGAAATACCAGGTAGCGTTAGGGTTGCGTGGAATATGGAAAGAGCCGCTCCTATAATCAAAACATTTATGAAAATACCTGCATTTGCCACCAAGCCAGCAAAATTGTAATAGAATATCATAAACAAAAGGCATATCACAAAACCTATTATAGCAGAGCCAAAACCAGCTTTAATGTTCTCTTCACCAAGGCTTGCTCCAACATTTCTCAGTTCAACAATTTTCATTGGTGCAGGCAATGCGCCCGCTCTTAAAACAACAGCGAGCTGGGTTGCCTCTGCCATGCTTTCTAAGCCTGTGATTTGAGCTTCACCATTTGGTATGCGGTCGCGAATAACGGGAGCACTAATCACCTGCCCGTCCAAAACAATGGCCATTTGCTTGCCCACATTGTTACCTGTAACCGAGCCGAATTTTTTTGGCCCCATTCCCTTAAAGCGAAGCGATACCGCTACCTGCCCAGCAGAAAGCCCATCGGAAACGCGGTGTGGATTTGCGGTGGCAATTTCTTTGCCGTCCATTTCGGTGCGGCGTTTTAGCAAATAAAGTTTTTTGAGTTTATTTCCGTTTTGTTCTTTTTCAAAGCCGCGACCCCAATAAAAAGCAACATCTCTGGGGATTAATGCCTGCACCCCAGGCATATCTAAAATAGCTTGTATCTTTGAAACATAGCCGTCTGGAACAGCTAAATTTGATCCGTAATTAACCATATAACCTGTGAATGGGCGCTCCGGATTCAAATATGCGCTTTTGTCTTCGACTTTATCCTTGGCGGAATCCCCTACTGCTGGCTCGGTTGTTTTGCCACCCAAGAGCAATGATTCATCACTTAAAATATCTGTTTCTGAAGCTACGGGTTCCTTCTTAGCCTCAGCTCCCTCATTGGCTTCACTAATTGTATCAGAGGCAGAAGCGGAATCTAACACAGGAAGGTTGCGACCTTTTAAGAAATTGTCAATCAAAGTAAGGGTTTGTCCAGCTTTTTCTTGTTCCGCAACGATTTTAAATTCAAGCATAGCTGTGCCGCCAACCAAATTACGAGCATCGTCCACATCTACACCTGCAAGGTCTGCCACAATGCGGTTATTGCCGCTTGGGTAAATTTGCGGTTCCGAAAGACCATATTGGTCAACCCTATTACGGATTATTTCAAGCGAGCGCTCTTGAATATCAGAGGCTTCGTCTGGTTTAAGGCCGCTTTTGTCTATTTCTAGAATTATGCTTGTACCGCCAGCTAAATCCAAACCGAAATTCACGGATTTTTCCACAATCTTCGGGTTTTCTTTGGCGAATTTTACCTTTTCGGCACCTTGATTTTTATGATATTGAATTGAGGGCCACAGGCTGTAGCCTGAGAGCAACACAACGGCCAGAATTATCCATTCACGGAGACCAAAACCTTTTTTTGTCATTTTCCTATCCTTTTTACCTTTTTTGGTGGTCTTAGAATATAGTAATTTAAACTTTCATATTATTAGACTCACATACCCAACATACCATAACGCAATCTCCTTTTGCAGTAATACCGCGGCAGTATCACATAGTCCATACCGATATTTTTAGCCAACTGCCCGTCTTTGTCTATCCTGTCGCCAATGAGCAGACAATCGTGCGGTGTTAATTCCAAGTCTTTTAGTACTCGTAACAAGCCATCTGGACACGGTTTTAAACAACCCAGCTCCTGCGCCGAATAAGCCGCATCCGGGCGGAAACCAAGCGCAGCCAATTTTTTGGTCGCCGGATAGTCGGATAACACAATCAACTTTATACCATATTGTCTAACCCGTTCCATATCCGCAATTAACCGTCTATCGCGAAATAAACGAACAAATGGCAGAGGTTTTTCCACCATCCAAATATGAATCATAGTCTGTACTGCCTCAACAGTAATATGGAAACGCTCGGCCAACGCCGCAACACGTTCGGTTTCACCCAAGCCTTGCTCATACAACTTTCGGGCAGCGAGTATCAGTCGCAGTGTACGCAATCCACCAGGCCAAAAACACTGTAGCGCCAATCGTAAAGCCATGCACAAACGTACTGGCAATTGATAATAAAGCGTACCGTCCAAATCTAAGACAATCGCCCGTCTGTTTGAAACGGCATCCATCGGTCATCTTCCCTTGATCGGTACCAAATCTGTTAACAATAAAAAATCCAATGCCGGAATACGGATGTAATAACACACAATAAATCCTACAATAATTAGACCGCACAACAGCATCAGTAGTTTTTCGCGAAAAAGCTTCTCAGGTTTTTGAGCTGCCGAATCTGGTTTAAAACAGATAGAAAGATAATAACAAAATAGTAAACATATAAACGGTATAACAAGCAGTAGCTCAATTTTGTATTTAATAAGGAACACTCCGCAAAAAAACACCGACAAGTTTCCATAAAATACAGTAGATGTAAGCAAACGTTTCTCACCATATCCGCCAAAAGACTTGCGGTAGAGTTTTGCTTGCTCCGGATCGCCAATCATCCGGTATTCGGCAAAACGTTTGGCTGCCATCAGAAAAGCTCCGCCCATCCAGTAGCCGAACACTATGCTAATAGGCGGCAGGTACAGATTTGTAATGCAAAACCAGCCGATAATCAACCGAATGGGGTTATTCATAGATTCTGTTATAACATCAACGTAGGGCAAGTCTTTTGTGCGAATAGGTCGCACATTATACAAAACCCCCATCACAAGTAAAACCGCTTCGGCAATTAAAACTGTTGTTGAGATAAAATTGGCTATAATTAGTGAAACCATCGCAAAAAAAACATACTCAGCCAGTACTATCGGAACACTCAATTTGTTTGCGACAAAGGGTCGGTGTTTTTTTACAGGATGAAATTTATCAAACTCCATATCCAACAACTCATTGATACAGTAGTTTGCCGAAGCCGCCGCGCTGGTAGCAATCATGCCAAGTATTAACTGAATGGCCAAATCCATTGACGGTATAGGGCTAACCATCGCATAAGCGAGCCATGCGCCGGGTAGCACAAAAAGTTGTTTGACCCAATGGTCAAAGCGAGCTATTTTGAGATAGTTTATGGCACATTGCATATAACTCCAAATGTCCTCGCTAGGTAGTTAAGTATTTTTGGGTCTAGTAAATTTTGATATAAAATTCCATTATCTATTCTATAAGATATTGCAAGAAAGAAAACAAGCATTAGAGTAATTGAGCAGCATGAATAGAAAGCTTTTAAAATAACTTTTCTCATTGCATCTTCATTTTCCTGTAACTGAAAAGCACAAATTAATGCACCTATTGCCATAATCCAATAAAAATCCATATTATAACGCCAGTATATAGCATTTATAGAAAATGCGTAATTGCTTATATTAAGCAATGAAATAAAAATTCCGGCAAAAATAAAATTTTTCAGAATATCATTTTTTTTAACATAAAACAAAAACCACATAATAGGAAAATAGAAAATTCCAACTATTGATACATCGTTACTTATAAATGAACTTATAGCTAATTGAATATTTGTTATTTTTGCTGAAATAAAAGGAAATGTTATATCTAAATTTGGTGGATTAAATAATGTAAATAAAAATTCTCTTATAAAGATGTTAATTTTCCCAATAATGCTCATTTTGTTTACCATAGCTAAGTTAATAGTTACCATCTGATAGGCAGCACCAAATTCAAAAAAAGAATCAAAGCGAGCATAGTTATATCTTGCGAGAATTGAACCTATAGTAAAGAATGGAATTGTTATCGCAAGCAGATTGCCTGCTGTATTTATCAATTCCTTTCTTTTATCCCACAGCATAACGGGAATTAAAATGCTCCAAAACAAAGCACTAGGGCGGCAAGCAACGGCAAGGGCAAAGGAAAGCGAAGAAATAAAGAGGAATTTAGGCGAAAGTTTTTCCTTTGCTTGTAATAACATGATAACGCCTAAAATTATAAAGGCTAATGCAGAAAATTGCGCTATTATATTGAAATAATGTATTGTTAACACGATAGGTATTAGAGAAGAAGCATATAGGGTTGCTCCACCTATTAAAAAGAAAAAATAAGGGAGTTTTTTTAGATAAGTCTGTGTAATTTGCTTCCAAAGTAGCATTAGCAATATAGTTGCTATAGAACCAAATAAAAATGCTCCAATTGAATTTGGCAAATAATTTCCTGTTATCAATTTATAAGGGGCAAATAAAACTATAACAGGAGCCATTCCAAAATAGCTGTAAAATTTGCCCTTATAAAGTGACATGTCTGGTATAATGACATTTTCCAAAGTGTCTAAATATGTACGACCACTCTGAACTATCCCAAGATTAGTCCTATTTACATAGTCGTAAGGTCTTTCTGTTTCCAACAATACTTTTGGAACTTCAACATCTAAATGCAGTTGTTTTTTTAGCAGTGCATCTGTCATAAGGTGGCTGTACACTTTAACATATTTTGGAGCAAGCTCATTATCCCTAAAACCATAAACGGAATAAGAAGCTAGGAAATTAAAAACAAGCATGGAACAAATGAGCATAATAAAACATAAACGCTGCCTAAAATTGGTTTTATCGTATAGATAATCAAAACAGAAATATGAAATTTTTTTGCGAGTTTCCACATTTCTCAGGCAAAGCAACAAAAACGAAATCCCAAAAACAATAACTAAACGAATTGGCATTATTACTCTAGGAATTTCTTTATTGAGTTCCACTGATTTAATGGCTATATTATTTTCGAAAAAGAAAATTGTTAACTCCGAAACTTTTCCACGCGGATTTATATTTATATAATTGCTGAAATCTAAGTCTTTTATTACGCTCACATCTATAAAGCGTTTAGAAGATTCTTCATCTGCCCAAATAATTTTTACACGCTGTTTATCTCCTCGAATAAAAAACGGATCTATATAGATGGACGCTATCTCTGTATTTAAATTTTTAAATTCTAATGAGCTTTGTGGCTCTGGAAATAAAAAAGAGCCCTGCTCCAAAACTCCATTACGCCAATATCCTTCTTGTAAGTTTGTGGTAAACCTCTTTTCCTGTGGGTTATAATTAGTGCCAAAATGCTTGCTTGTGAATAAAGTGGCATAATGCGTGTAGTTGAACAGCGTTATTTCGAGAAAAAACGAAATGAGTATAGCTAGAATCATGAATTTACGATGCATATGAGAGGTTAATGTAGAAAATTTTAGGACTTACTTCCACGCGAAATCTCACATTAAATTTCGCAAACGCAATGTTCTACAAAGACCCTAATTGCACAGAAGAGAGCCTCGCAACTATAGAGCAACTTCACGGCAAGGAGTTATCATATTATTTTACGTCAATTTCTCCGTTTTTTTAAAATTTAATCTTTAGAACGAGGCTTATTTTTGATTTTTTCTAGTTTAAACAGCTATGGAAAATATAAATTTAAAAAATTTTTGCGATTTTTGCAAAAACAACATCCCTCTACTCGTAGCAACTGCCTTAACATTATTTTTCTGCTATGGCATAAAATTATTTCAATACAGCATTGGAATAGATACTGAAGGTTTTATGTCAGATAAATCGAATGCTATTATATTCTATGTTAGTATTGGCCGTTTTGGTCTTGGTTTGCTGATGTGGCTGTTGAATATTAATGGATTCAATCCTTTTGCAGCATTTTTTGGAGCTTTTTGCCTTATTTGGCTTTTCACCATCTCCCATGCCTATATCATAGCGCTTTTTTGCAAAAATACCGGTAGAAACAATGCGCTTATTCCTTTTGCTCTTGTTTTCATAAGCTCTCCGATTTGGGCGGAGCAGTTTTATTTTGTGTTTCAAGCAAGGGAAGTGGCTCTTATGGTTTTGCTATGCCCATTTACAATATATATTACGTTTAAGGGTTTTATAGACAATAAAAAAGGCAATATAATTTTTGCTTTTTTGTCGCTAATTTTTATGACTTCCGTATATCAGGCAATAGTTCCGTTTTTTTGCTGTAGCGTATTTATTTGCTTTATGCTTTTTTTGGAAACATCTGATTACGAACAAAAAACTTACCGCAATTTATGCTTAAAAATTTTCGCAATGCTAGTATGCGCTATGGTTGCCTATACTATTATTGATAGAATTTTAATACATTACATTTTGGACATAGAGAGATCACAATATTTAGATGATTTTAATAAATGGGGACGTGTAAGCATTAAGGAAAATATTCTCCGTGTTTTATTATTTGCATATACCATTACAATAGGAGGCATTCCGCAAATACAAGATATTGTAAATCCAATAATAGAGTTGAATGCCGGCATGGAAAATGCAAAACGTGTAGTCGATATGTCAAAAGCTTTCGGAAATATTCTACTGTTGCCCTTAGCTTTGCTCTTTATTATCAAGTGTATAAACATTGCTCGCAAGAAAATTACAAATGATAAAAAATCTTTATATATTATTGCCGCTATAGGCATACCTCTAAGCATTATGTTTTTGGCAATTCTTGGTGGTAACAAGCCGCCAATAAGAGCAATGTTTGTTTTGCCTCTAGCAATTGCTTTTATGTTTTTCTTTCTCATTAAAAACTATTCTAATAAATATCGTATTGCCGTTGTATGTTTTGCTCTATTTATCGTTGCATATCAAGCGCAAATAACAGCTCGACTATTTTACTCAGACCAGTTGAGATACAACGAGGATATTCGCTTGGCTTACGAAATCCGCGATGTAATTATTAAAACATCTTTGGATAATGAAAACTTACCTGTTGCGATTATAGGAAGAGCAAAGACATCAGAAAAATTTCATACGAATGCGAATTTTATACAAGGAGAGATAATAGGCTATTCTTTCTTTGAATTTGGTTGGAATAGAGGCGAATTACCAGGACGAGTCCTTAATTTTATGCGTTGTTTAGGCATCCATTTTAACTTACCAAATAGTGAGCAACTAGAGAAAGCAGCTCATGAAGCTGTTTATATGCCGTCCTATCCAAACCCAGGATTTGTCAAAAAACTACCCGATGTGATTGTGGTGAAATTATCAGATTTTAATCGCTAGGTATTTAATGTTAGGATTTTTTTATATACTAAAACTTCTTCGCCCCGAACAATGGACAAAAAATATGTTCATTTTTATACCTGTATTTTTTGGCGGGCAACTATTGAATATTTCTGCATTGTTGCCTTGCATTACTGCTTTTATAGCGTTTTCCCTTGCGGCAAGTTCCATTTATTGTTTTAATGATATATGCGATATTGAATTAGACAAATTACACCCTGAAAAATGCAAAAGACCAATAGCTTCTGGTATAATATCTAAAAAAACAGCTTATATCACAATGGCTGTTTGCTTTTTGTTCTCCATGCTGATTCTTTTATTTTTTTGCGGAAATTCTGGCAATGTTTTGATAGCGTTGGTAGTTTTTTATTATGTGATGAATTTGGCATACAGCATTCGGTTAAAAGAATATGCTATTGTTGATGTAATAATTATTTCCGTTGGATTTGTACTAAGAGTTTGGGTTGGTGGAATTGCTTCAAATATTTGGCTTTCGGAATGGATTATTATAATGACATTTCTGCTTTCTCTGTTCCTTGCCTTTGCTAAACGGCGCGACGATGTGATTTTATATGAAAATACGGGTACTTTCCTCCGAAAAAATACCAGTAAATACAATTTGGAGTTTATGAATCAAGTAATAACATTCATTGCAACTATCACTGTAATCGCATATATTATGTACACACTCTCGCCCGATGTAATAGAGCGTTTTAATTCCAAACATATTTATTTTACATCTATTTTTGTGCTTATGGGTATTATTCGCTATTTACAGCTTACGATAGTTTATTTGAAAAATGGTAATCCAACAAAAATATTATTGAACGACCGCTTTATACAATGTTGTATTGTTGGCTGGGTTGGATTGTTTGTAATTTTCATTTATCTATAAAATAAGAGATTAAAGTAATTTTTTTCTACCTTACCGCCATGCAAAATCTCACCTTAAATTTCGCAAATGGCACCACGCTTAGGTATGGTGAAAATTCACATCAAAACGCAGTGTTCTACAAAGATCCTAACTGCACAGAAGCGAGCCTCGCAACTGCGGAGCAGCTTCACGGCAAGGAGCTATCTTACAATAATATTGTGGATGCAGATGCCGCTCTTGAGATGATTAGAGAATTTTCAGACTCAAATACCGCTGCAATAATCAAACACCTTAACCCTTGCGGGCTTGCTACAGGCGAAACTCTCTCAGAAGCCTTTAACTATGCTTGGGAAGGAGACCCGGTTAGTGCCTACGGCTCTGTTATTGCAGTTAGCAGAAAAGTGGATTTGAAAACTGCGGAACTCTTGAAGGGACGTTTTGTTGAAATTTTGCTCGCACCCGATTTTGACGATGATGCTTTGGAATTTTTGAAAAACAAATCAAAAGATATTCGCTTGTTGAAAGTTGGAGAAATAAAACCACCTGTGGCTTGCAAGGTGTATAAGCACGTGATAGGCGGAATGCTAGTTCAAGATAGAGATATTGAATGTTGGGAAAAATTTGAATGCCCAACAATACCAAAATTTCCAAAAGAAAAAGAGGCTCTTGCAAAATTCTCTTGGCTTGTTTGCAAACACACCAAATCCAATGCAATAGTCATGTGCCACGAATATAAAACAGGATTTTTTATGATACTCGGGCTTGGGCCTGGGCAGCCAAACCGCATAGATTCAAACCTTCGCTTGTGCCAGCCAAGAGTGGCAGATAACATTAAACGAATGAATTTGCCAGAAAGCGTTTGGGGGAATTTGGTGATGGCTTCCGATGCGTTTTTCCCTTTTGCAGACAATATAGATGCCTCCAATTCTGCTGGTATAAAATACATTGTTCAACCAGGTGGCTCAAAAAGAGACGATGAGGTTATAGAAGCTTGCAATAAATTTGGCATTGCAATGGCATTTACGGGAACTAGGCATTTTAGGCACTAAAAATTTCTACATTACAATCCTATGAAATCTGTTAAACTTTCGCTCTTGTCCCTATTCATTCTCTTTGCCATTTTCACGGCTTGCGGAAAACCTTCCGCAGAGGCTAAGGCTTCTGGTGATTTTTACGAAGAACTTTCCCGCCTTAACAAGGTTATTTCAGAAATAAATTTGAAATACGTTGAAGATGTTGATCCTAGCGAATTAACAGAAGCCGCCATAAGCGGAATGCGAAACGTGCTAGACCCAAATACCGCAGTTCTTGACCCAAAAGCAAGCGATAATCTAAAACTCGCAACAGATGGCGAATTTGGCGGCATAGGCATAACCATAGGCATAAGAGATAATCAATTAACCGTAATTTCTCCTATGGCAGGCACTCCGGCATATAAGCTCGGCATAATGGCAGGAGACCGAATAACCCACATAGATGGCAAGCCAACCAAAGATTTAACTCAAGACGAATCTGTTGACAAATTGAGAGGCAAGGTTGGAACCGATGTTAAAGTGACCATAGTGCGCGAAGGAATAGCCGCACCCTTTGATATAACTATCACAAGAGCAAAAATTGTACTTCATGCGGTTCCTTATGCTGGCATGTTGGATAAAGATATAGGCTACATACAACTAGCCACCTTTAACGTTAAAACCGCCAGTGAATTGGAAGAGGCTATTAACAAGCTAAAGAAACAAGGCATGAAAAAATTGGTGCTGGATTTGCGCTATAATCCTGGTGGACTTTTGAACCAAGCAATAGAAGTGAGCGAATTATTCCTAAAAGGCGGCAACCGCATTGTCAGCACAAAGGGACGTGTTGTAAATTCAGAAAATAAAGCAACAAGGAATGGCATAATAGGCGAAGATACGCAAATAGCCATACTCGTAAATCAAGGAACTGCCTCGGCTGCAGAAATAGTTTCTGGTGCTTTACAAGACTGGGACAGGGCAATAGTGGTTGGCAAAACAACTTTTGGCAAAGGCAGCGTTCAAACAATTTTCCCGCTTGATTACGATGGTCGTGCGCTAAAGCTAACCACAGCTTTTTATTATTTACCCTTCGGCAGGTGTGTCAATAAACCGGAAAATGGCATAAAAGGGCACGGGCTAAGAAGCTCAGCCAGCTCAGAAGATTCAGATGATTTAATTTCTTCTACATCAGATACTTTGTCAAAAGATACCGCACAAGAGGCACAGGTTTTTTACACGGCAGGCGGTAGAAAGATGTATGGTGGTGGTGGCATAACTCCCGATGTTGATATTGAGCAAAAACCAATTCCGTGGATTGCCCAAATTCAAGAGAGAATGTCACTTTATTTTCGCTTTGCGGTTAAATACCGTTCCCAGCTTGGAGATGTAGCTTCAAAAATAGATTCTGGGTGGAAAGCCCCAGACACTCTATTTAGCGCATTTAGAGCCTTCTGCGCGGCAGACACAAATTTTGCAAAAATAAAAAGCAATGCCCAAACAATAGCAGAAGCTATGGAAGAGGCACTCCTCAAAGAACAAAATATTATTCACGGGGATTCTTCTAAAGTTCTGAAAGATACTTCAATTGCAGCAAAAATAGCAGATTTACGCCTTGCACTTGCAAAACAAAACGAAGCACAGGCTCTTGAAACAAAAAACTACAGTTTGAATGCCATTAAAAGAGAGCTTATAGGAGCTGCTCAAGGCGAAGAGGCTCGCATAGCTTGGATACTCAGAGATGATGCACAACTTGCAGAAGCTTTGAAATATTTGCGTAGCGATGTGCTTTACAAAAACAAAATGAAAGCTCCGCCAAAAACGCAGTCAAAAAATGACAAAAAAGCAAAGCCAAAAAAATGACAAAAGAATCAATCGTAGTGGTTCCGCTTGGTAGTTTTGTTCGTCGTGGGTTAAGTGGCGCAATACACTATGTTATGTTTATTCTGGAGACTTTCAGAAATATTTTTGCAGCAATACAATGCCATCATTTAACCGTTGAACAAATGCACCGCATAGGCATAACCAGCATTCCACTTGTGGCAACAACCTCTATTTTCACAGGTAGCATAATGAGCTGGCAACTCACATACCAATTCACAGATATGATTCCTCTAACTTATGTTGGAATGGCTGTTGGAAAATCTGTTATGACAGAACTAGCGCCAATTTTAACGGCTATGGTTTTGGCAGGGCGTGTTGGTGCCTCAATGTGCTCCGAGCTTGGTACAATGGCTGTAACCGAGCAACTAGATGCCTACAATGTTTTGGGACTAAATCCCTACAAGTTTTTAATTGTTCCTCGCATTTCCTCTGCGGTTATAATGCTTCCAGTTTTAACAATACTCAGCATTTTTGTGGGGCTTTTGGGCGGTTTTGTGGTTGCTTATTTATATAAAGAAGTTAGTTTTCACATGTTCTTTTCTGGAGTTAGGTTAAGTTATAAAGACTGGGATTTTGCTGTTGGTTTAATGAAATCTGCACTTTTTGGATTTTTTATATCCAGCTATGCCTGCTATTTTGGCTATTATACCATGAACGGCGCAGAAGGCGTTGGAAAAAGCACAAAAGCAACCGTAGTATTTAGCATGACATCTATCCTCATAGGCGGTTTTGTTTTATCCAAGCTTTTACTTATTTGAGCGGCTCTCTATAAATGCTATAAGTTACAAGTAGCCACTGATTAACTCTGAATTTCGCTGTGGCGTTCCCCCCGTTAGCTCTCCGAGCGGAAAAAACGGGGGGACGAATGGTGATTTTTGTTAAAAAATCTCCATTCAAGGGGGGAATACTATAAGTCACACACCAAAATAGTGGCATCGTCTTTAAGTTCTTCGCACCCGCAAAAATCATCTACGTTTTGCAAAAGTATTTCCACAAATTCCTTGCAGCTTCTAGTTGCAGATCCTTTAATAAGCTCATGAATGCGGTCGTGACCAAATTGCTCCTTTGCAGCATTAGTCGCTTCGTTTATTCCATCTGTGTAAAGACTTATTCGGTATTCCCCATCTAATTTCAAAACTTTATCTTGTACCTTTATGTCTGGCATCATACCAATAAAAAAACCAGATGATTTTAGCAATTCTATTTCGCCTGTTTTTTTATTCATAATGGGCATGGGGTTATGCCCTGCGCTGGTGTATATGAATTCATTTTTGTCTCTTAACAATATTGCATAAAAAACCGTTATGAACTTTCCGCTATCCACTTCAGTTACCAAGGTTTCGTTTATGGCCTTTAGAGTTTGGGCAGGGCTTATTCCGTTGTATGGTGAAGATTTTAGCATTATTTTGAACATGCTCATAAGCATTGCAGCAGCAGAACCATGCCCAGATACATCGGCAACAACAAAAGCTATAACATTGTTATTCAAAGCAAAGCAATCATAGTAATCACCGCTAACATACAAATTGGCTTTGTATGTTGCAAATACATCTAAAAGCCCTTTTGGAAAACTTGTTGGAAGCAATTGCTGCTGAATTAAGCTCGCCGCTTGCAAGTCTTCTTTTAGGCTTTTATGAGCTTTTTGCAATTCTACGTGAGTTTTGTTTAATTTTTCGTTTACTTTTACCAAATCTTCGTGAACTCTAAAAGATTCTATTAAGAGTCCCACCTGTGTAACCGTTGCATAAATCATTGCCGTATCTTCGCCAGTTATTGCAGCATGATCTGTTAAGTCTAGCCAAAGCAAACCTTCGCATTTGAACTCCTTGCATTTCACACATGTGCTACGTCTAATATCTTCTGTGGGGGCATTTATAGCAAGACCAGAATTTATATTTGTCCAGCAAAACTGATTTTTTGAATTGAAACTTGGGCAATTTGTTTTTTGGCATTTTTTAACTTTCCAGCACTCGTTCAAAGCTCTTTTAAGCAAAGGAAAGGTTATGTAGGCTTTGCAGTCAAGCAAGGAAAATGAATCGGTTTCTGGAACAGAGTTTACAAAAATATGTTTATTGCAAAAAATAGCATCGGTATATTCACCAGCCATAAAATTTATTTCAGGGCGAAAACTTTTAAGTTTTTCTTTGTCAAAGCCAACGCTGTGCAAAGGTTTTAGGCAAAAATTTTCAGAATCTATGCCAAGCACCATAACCCTATTATAGCCCGCTAATTCTCTAAAACCAAGACACAAGCCATTGAACAATTCCTCCATATTTTGCGCCTGTGTTGTTATTTTTCCAATTTCATTGGAAGTAAAATATGCTTGTACCTGTTTTTTAAGCGTATCTGTTAAACCAGAAACATTTTCATCTGTTAATTTGGAGAAAGCCATTACAAGTAATTAATATAGCAAAAAATTTTCTATATTCTTTCTTCACATAAATAACAATTCAGAGAACCCAGAGAATAACATGAACGAAAAAATGCCAAATTCAGGCAATAAAGCTGCGCCAAACTCGGCTGAGTCTTGGTTTGAATTCATAAAAACCGATTTTTGGCCCCGCCACGGAACAAAAGTCATAATTGTTCTTACGCTTGTGGCTGTGGCTATTTTTGCCATTATCCAGCATTTAGACGACTCCCTTAAAAAAGAGTCTGCAATGGCAGAAGACCTTGGAAAAGGCTTGGATTACATATATATTGGCAAAAATGATTCTGCCCTTGCGGTTTTTGAAAGCGGGGTGCAAAGCGGAACCCTTAAAGGACTCACCCTTGCAAAGGCAGCGCTTTTAAGCGGCAACATTTACCTGCAAAACAGCAGGCTAGACAGTGCCGAAATTCTGTACAAGCAAGCCATAAAGAATGCCTCTGGTGTTGAAATAATAGCCTCTGCCGCAGAGCACGGGCTTGCTGTGGTGGCTATGGAAAGGCAAAACTATTCAGAAGCAATTTCGCTCTTGAACCAATTTGTGAATAAATATGGCAAGCGCACTGGAGATTTGTCAAAGAGATACGCGAAAACCGAGCCTGTGGATATGGTTCCAACCGTGCCAGATGCTCTGTGGAAATTAACCCTTTGCTATATGGAAACAAAAGATATAGATAAGGCAAAGCAAACTGCTCAAAAACTTTTGAAAATTTATGGAGATTCACAAAAAGCCGCAGATGCTTCAAAGTTGCTTGCAACACTGTAAGGAGAAATAAATATGTTAACTTGGATAAGTGAAAATGCCAAATGGGTAATCTATATATCAATAGCGGGAATAGCCGCTGGTTTGTTGTTTATGGATATGTCTTCTTTACAAATAGACAAAAGACCTCCGGTGGGTGTTGTTAACGGCGAAAAACTTTCAAACGATTTATTCGAAATTCGCCTTCGCCAAATACAGAGCCAGCAAACCGGGCTTTCCAACGAGCAAGCTTTTCAACTCAGGGAAGAGTTGTTTAAATCTTTTGTTCAACAGCATTTAATACAAAAACTGATTGACAACGCAAAAATAAAAGCATCTGTTTATGAAATGTCTAGAGACTTGCGCAACGACCCTCCAAAAGGCATAGATAGAGAACCTTCTTTTCAAACAGATGGCGTTTTTGATTTTGCTAAATATGAGGCTTGGCTATCTACCCCAGAAACCTACAATATTCCCCTTATGGTAGAATACGAGAATATACTTAAAACAGCAAAAATTCCAGAGAAACAACTTCGCGTTTTTATCAGCGCAGGTATACATCCTTCAACTTTGGAAGCCAAATATAGAGTGTTAAGCAGAGAAACAAACTTTGAGCTTTTGAATGTGCAGGGCAAGCCGAATTTTTTTGAAGATATTTCTGTTTCGCAAGGTTCAATAGATTCTCTTTTCAAAGCAGAGCCTGATAGTTTTTTTGTGGCAGAAGATTTAGCTAAGGTAAATTATGTTGCTCTTCCAATTGCTCCAAGCGAAAATGATGTGGAAAGCACCTACGAATATGCTAAAATGCTGCTTGCCCAAATAAAAGAGGGAGCAGATTTTGCAGAAATTGCCCGCAACAGTTCCGAAGACCCAGGTTCCGCTGCCCAAGGTGGTGAACTTGGTGATTACACTCCGCGCGGAAAATGGGTAACTGAATTTGACAATGTTGCATTTGCCTTGGATTCTGGAAAAATAAGCGAGCCTGTGCGCTCACAGTTTGGCTTTCATATAATTCAAAGCCTTGGAAAAAGAATTGAAAACAACGAAGAGCAAGTGAAGGCAAGGCACATACTTCTTGTTGTTAATGCAACTTCAGAAACCATAGACAGCCTTGAGGCTATTTTGAACGAAATAAAAACAGCGGTTGACGGTGGCAAAGCTTTTGAAGAAGCTGCAAAAACCAAAGGATTAACTATGGAGAATTCCAACTGGTTCAAAAGAGGCGGCGAAATTTCAGAGCTAGGGCACGTATCTGGATTGTCTTCTTATGCCTTTTTTAATCCCTTGCGCCCAAAAGATGATTCTAAAACCTCTGAGATTTTGCAAAACACAAAATGGGTGGCTCTGTTTGAAAAATCTGGTAATTTAGCCGCCGGCTCAAGGAGTGAGGAATTTGCAAAAATAAAAATTGAGCAAAGCTTAAAATCAAAAGCCAAAGCAGCGGCTATCGCAAACTACCTAAATGCGAACAAAGACAAACTTTCTCAAATAACTGTTTTGGATTCCGCATCAAAACAGATTTTGGAAAAGGCATCAATAGATTCTCTCACTGTTTCTTTTGAAGGTTATTTGCCAGGACTGGGCTACGCCAATCCAGAAGTTTACAATGCCCTTTCAACGGCAAAAGAAAACGAGTGGAGTGGCCCGTACACAAGCGCGCAAAACGCGGTATTTATAAAAGTTCTTAAAAAGAACGTGCCAAGCGAAGAAGCTGTAAACACTGCTGTAATAGACGAACTTTCAATGAATTGGCAATATGGTTCTTTTGGCATATTTGATGAATATATGCACAATTTGGAAGCCAGCGCAAATGTTGTGAACAACTTGGATTTGTATTATAGGGAGTAGTTTTACGCACGACAATCGCATTTAACTTCAACCATAGGAGAAAAACAATGAGGATAAACATCACAAAAGCAATAGCATTGCTTATCACGTTCAGCGTAGCCACTTTTGCACAGCAAAAAGGCACTTTCACCGACAGTAGGGACAAAAAAACCTACAAAACTGTCAAAATAGGTACCCAAACCTGGATGGCGGAGAATTTGAGCTACAAATACTCCGAAGATGAATACAACATCAGTGCAAAGTGCTACGGCGAAGGTGCAAAAGTTGACACTACTTCAAAATATGGCAAAGACATGGCAGATGTTGCATTATCAAAGGATGAAATACAAGCCAACTGTGAAAAATACGGAAGGCTTTATGATTATCGGATGGCTATGAAATCCTGTCCAAAAGGATGGCATTTGCCTAAAAACACAGAGTGGGACAAGCTATTACGCTTTGTGGATAACAGCAAGGGTACGGAAAGTCCATACGAAAGTGAAACAGCTGGCAATTTTTTGAAGGCTACGAGCGGCTGGAAAAATTACGAAGGAAAATCTGGCAATGGCGAGGACAAGTTCGGCTTTTCGGCTCTTGGTGGCGGACAGGCCACTAACATTTTCAAGTATGCTGGCATAGGTGGCTATTGGTGGACTGCCACGCAGAAACAGGACAATACCAACGAAGCCTACAGCCAAAATATGGGCTACGGTGGTGGTGGTACGTCCAGTGACACCTACGGTACTGGCTACTTTTTTTCTGTGCGTTGTGTAAAGAACTAAATTTCACATTTAGGGCAACCGCAAGGGTGCCCCTACAAACTGTATCGTGTTGCAATTTCATATTGCTATATTTTGCTATATGAAAAACCTAGGTTTTGGATTAATGCGTTTGCCGCAGACAAATGCAGGGGATGCGGGGAGCGTAGATATAAAGGCTCTTTGTCGCTTGGCAGATGCTTTTCTTGAAAAAGGCTTTACATATTTTGATACATCTTATGTTTACCACAATGGCAAAAGCGAAAATGCCTTTAAAGAGGCCGTTGCAAAGCGCCACCCAAGAGAAGCGTACCTAATTGCAGATAAACTGCCCATGTTTTCCATTACAGAAGCAAAGCAAATGCTCCCTATTTTTAACGAGGAATTGAACCGCTGCGGTGTGGAATATTTTGATTATTTTTTGCTGCACGCCCTTGGCAGAGACACTTTTCGCATATCCGAAAAAATAGGTGCATTTGAATTTATAGCAAAGAAAAAGGCAGAGGGCAAAATCAAAAAAATGGGTTTTTCTTTTCACGACAAGGCGAATGTGCTAGACGAAATTTTAACAAGACATCCCGAAATGGAATTTGTACAGCTTCAAATAAATTACCTAGACTGGGAAGATTCAGGGATTGAATCTCGCAAATGCTTTGAGGTTGCCACAAAACACAAAAAACCCATTATAGTTATGGAACCCGTGAAAGGCGGTACGCTTGCAAACATTCCAAAAGAAGCCGAAGAAATATTCAAAGCGCATAATCCAAAAATGTCTGTTGCTTCTTGGGCTATTCGCTATGCAGCTTCGCTAAGTAACGTGATAATGGTGTTAAGCGGAATGAGTAGCTATGCTCAACTCGCAGACAACATGAATTACATGCTGGAATTTGAGCCACTCTCAAAAAAAGAATTTGGGATTATAAACAGCGTAACTCAAATAATCAAAACAGGCATTACAATCCCCTGCACCGCCTGCCGCTATTGCATAGAAGGCTGCCCCCAAAAAATTCCCATTCCAGAGCTATTTTCCATTTACAACGAATTAAAAAAATCTGGCATCCGCCAAAGCCCGCCAAATGGCGGCAAGGCTTCTGACTGCACTTCTTGCGGCAACTGCGAGGAGCATTGCCCACAGCATTTGCCAATACGCAAATATTTAGCTATCTTACAAACGCAATAAGCTCAGGTTTTTCACACACCTGCTTAAAATCTATTGTATCTAACGGTTTACTTTCGCGAATAAGGCTTGTGTAAATACCTGCTCTTTCAACGCCCCCAATTAGGATATACCCGTTCAGCTTGTTATTGCCATAAAACAAACGTTTGTAATTATCCTTTTCAGTCTTGGCATATACTTCGCCTGAATAATTGCCTGCAGTAACCATGTGAAGACCAAAGAAGCCGATGGCATTCATAGGTATTGCATTATCAAATTTCTTTTCTCCGCCTGCCATATTTATGCCAGCACACTCGCCCTGCATATAAGCATTTGGTAAGAGTGCCATAATTTTGTTTTGACCGCAAGAAATATCTGTGGTTTGGGTGCAATCTCCAGCTGCATAAATGTCTGGGGCAGAGGTTTCGGATTTTGAATTTACCTCAATGCCTTTGTCTATTTTTGCAATGCCTTTTAGCAGAGCAGTGTTTGGGCGAACTCCCACAGCTAAAACTAAAACATCAAATTGTATTTTTTCACCGCTTTCCAAAATAGCGGCATTCTGCTCAAATTTTTTAACGCTTGCAGAAAGTTTGAACTCAATGTTTTTGCTTTCAAGATGGTTTTGAACTATCTTTGCTCCATCTTCGTCTAAAATGCTGGATAAAATTCTCGGAGCAAGGTCTAGCACTGTTATATGATTAACTCTTTTCAAAATACCTTCCGCACATTTAAGACCTATAAGCCCCGCACCTATAATCAACACACGTTTGTCGTCTTGAGCAAGCGACTTCTCCAATTTCTTTGCATCGTCTAGGCTCATAAATGTAGTTTTTTCTTTTACCGAATCAAGCCCTTCAAATGGCGGAACAAATGCCGAAGAACCGGTTCCTACAAGGAGTTTGTCGTAAGGTACTTTTTCTCCACTGGCTAAAATTACCTGCTTTGATTTTGCATCTATTTCTTTTGCAGTTGCGTGGAGCATTTTAACATTGTTCTTTGTGTAAAAATCATTGTCTCTGTATTTCATCCTCTCTTCGTCTGTTTTGCCTAGCAAAAGATAAGATATAAGAGGGCGGGAATATGTGTGATGATTTTCATCGGTGATAATGGTTATTTCACCTTCTTTGTCTATTTGCCTTATTCCTTCTACCGTTCCAACTCCAGCCGCAGAATTACCTATAATAACATATTTCATATTTACCCCCTATCCTCAAAAACAAGTGCTCCATTTGGGCAACCTTTAACGCAAGCCGGAGTTCCCGCTTTTGTTTTTATGCACAGCTCGCATTTTTGAACAGCTCCGTCATCTGATGGGGAAACTGAACCATAAGGGCAAAGCAGAATGCAGGTGTAGCAGCTCACGCATTTATCTTTGTTTATTGTGATAACTCCGTCTTTTACGCTCAAAGCTCCGGTTATGCAACCCCTAACGCATAAGGGTTC
>Ga0268262_10001716_pt1 | contig 26540 bp, 21 predicted proteins | sample TergutNc150P3_FD_190354 | JGI IMG/M metagenome (GOLD analysis project Ga0268262, IMG submission 190354) | Nasutitermes corniger P3 segment gut microbial community from laboratory colony in Florida, USA - Nc150 P3 (SPAdes) (version 2) | ecosystem: Host-associated > Arthropoda: Insects >... | reverse complement strand
TTTCTCGTCAATGTATTAGCGGCTCTATCGGCATATAGTTTTCTGCCGCACAAGCCGTCTATTCACGGTCTATGCGATGAAAAGGCTTTGCCTATATTTGTTTAATCTTTTTGTCGAACTCACGTTACATAGTCCGGGTTCCCCCATCTTTTTTGGACTGACCCGCGCTGTCCCCGCGAACCGTCGGACTTTCAGTCCACGGTTCGATTCTGGTTTACTTGCTGTTATTTTGCAACAAAAATCAGCAAATGCTGTTGCCCTGACTAATTTAGGGTTGACTTCCAGTGAATTTGCAGTAAAATGAACGTATGTTATATCCGATAAGTTATATCCGATAAATTGATGAATTTGGGTATGATATACGGCCCGCTTGACAGGGGGAAAAAATGGCGAATTCAGGCATAGCCAGACGAGGAAAATCCAGCTATTTCAGCCGTTCCTGGATGCTCTACGCAATGTTGCTGCTTCCGATGGCTTTTTTCATCATTTTCCGCTACATTCCCATGACCAACATCGTTATAGCTTTCAAGGACTACAATTTATTCCAGGGGGTATGGTCAAAGGGCTCCCCCTGGGCTGGTTTTAAATGGTTCCAGCGGGCCTTTGCGTCCCGGGATTTCTGGAACGCCATTCGCAATACCCTGTGGCTCAATTTCCTTGATTTGGTTGTTGGATTTCCTGCTCCCATAATTCTGGCCCTGATATTGAATGAGCTTGTCTTCAAGACCTTCAAAAAAATTACCCAGACCATCGTATATCTTCCCCACTTTTTGTCATGGATTATAATCTCAAGCATGGCTTCCAAGCTTTTGGCGCCATCCAGCGGTGTGGTGAATATTCTCCTGGTAAATACCTTCGGGATCGGGCCTATCGACTTCCTCATGGATAAGGGCAAATGGGTAATGACCTACGTACTGTTCGGAGTATGGAAGGAGATGGGCTGGGGCACCATTATACACCTTGCGGCAATTACGGCGATCAATCCGGAGCTGTACGAGGCTGCGGAAGTTGACGGCGCGGGGCGATGGAGGAAACTCTGGCATGTTACCCTGCCGGGTATACGCCCGACCATAGTGGTTTTACTAATCATGAATATAGGCCGTATATTGGGAAGCGAGTTTGACCGGCCTTATACCATGATGAACAATATAGTAATGTCAGTGGCAGACGTACTTTCAACTCTGGTCTACCGCGTAGGCATCCGATCTTTTCAGTTTTCATTCACCGCTGCAATCGGCGTTTTCCAATCCCTGGTTTGCGTAATATTCCTTATTACGGCAAATACTCTGGCAAAGAAATTCGGCGAGCGGGGTATTTGGTAAGGAGGCCCTATGGTTAAGTCTAAATTAAGCAGAATCGGCGACTGGGTCTTTGTTTTAATCTGTGTTGTTGTAATGATGGTATGCCTTCTACCCATGGTGAACCTGCTTTCCCAGTCCCTCAGCAGTTCAGAGTCCATCATCAACCGTAAAGTAACCTTTCTTCCTGTCGTCTACAACGAAGAAAATAGCAGCTATGATTTTGGGGCAACCCTGATATCCTACAGATATGTATTTCTGGATCCCAGCTTTTCGCGTTCCATGTACTGGACCGCGATACTAACGGTCATTTGTATGCTCTGGTCGCTGACCATGACAGTACTATGCGCCTATCCCCTTACTTACAGCTGGCTCAAGGGAAAGGGTATTATCAACACGCTGATAATTTTCACCATGTATTTCAGCGCCGGAACCATACCGAACTATATATTGATAAAGAACCTGGGCCTGCTTAACAATCCTTTGGTCCTGATTATCCCTGGCTGCCTTTCGGTATTTAACATGATTATTCTGCGGAGTTTCTTTTATAGTATTCCGGACAGCCTGCGGGAATCCGCGGAAATAGACGGGGCCAACCCATTTTCTGTGCTAATACGGATTTACCTTCCCCTGTCCACTCCTGTTCTTGCCACCCTTGCCCTGTTTTACGCGGTAGGCCGCTGGAACGGGTTCTCGGACGCCCTGCTGTACATCAACGCCGCGCCCCAGTATGTTCCGATTCAGCTAAAACTCTACCAGCTGATGAACAATATGGCCTCTATCGAAATGGCCACTCAGGAAATGGTTGCCGGGACAACGCCGCGCGCGTCGGACTCAATCAAGGCCGCGGCTATAATGTTTGCCACCGTGCCTATTCTCCTGATATATCCCTGGCTCCAACGTTACTTTATCAAGGGCGTTACTATGGGAGCAGTAAAAGAGTAGATATAGAAGAGATAATTATTTTGGTTTTAAGCTATGCGTAGTATAGCTATAACATAACTTTTCGGGGGTATTAAATGAAAAGAATTATGGTAGTGCTGATCATCTTATTGATGGCAGCGGCAGTGGTGTTTGTTGGATGTAAAAAACAAACTCAGGAGCAGGCTCCGACTCTGACATCGTCCGGCAAGCTTGTAGTTGAAATGTTTGACCGCGGCACTGACGGCGGAAGGACACTAGCGGCCGACAACGCCTGGACAAACTGGATCAAGGACAAGGTAAAGAAAGACCTCAACATTGACGTGACTTTCCAGGCGGTAGGGCGCTGGTCGGAAAACACGGACATCGTGAACTTGATGGCGGCTCGTAGCGCTCCGGACCTTTGTTATTCATATAACGGAGGCATGATCGATAATTTCCGCGACTGGGGCGGTATTTTAAACCTCAGTCCCCTTATCGACACTTACCTGCCCGACCTTAAAAAACTGCTCGGCGAAGACCCTGTGTTCCAGGGAAAAGATTTTATCAGGCGTGACGAGATCAACAACACGGGTGGAGCGGTTTATAAAATTGCGAGCGCCCGCGTCGCCCTGGCCCAGAGGAACATTTTTATCCGCAAAGACTGGCTTGATAAGCTCGGACTCGCGGCGCCGACAAACATCAACCAGTTCCATGACGCGCTGGTCGCGTTCCGCGACAAAGACCCGGGCGGAGTTGGAGCAAACAGGGTTATACCGTATTTCCAGGGCTCTGACGCCCGCTGGGGCCTTGCCGATTTTATGAACAACGGCATTAAAAAAGGTACCAGTGACAGGGATCTGTGGATAAACTCGGTCGCTGACCGCAATCTTGCCATGCCCGAATACAAAGAAGGCGTGCGCGTAATGAACCAGTGGTACAACGAAAAGCTGATTTATCAGGATTTCCCGCTTTTGACAGTGGCCGAAGACGGCAATAACATATTAAAGAGCGGCGTCGCCGGCGCGTTTGGCGGAAACTGGGACCTCCCTTACAGGACGGACTACAATATTAACGCGGAACTGGCGAAAAATGTGCCTGGCGCGTCATTTATTGCCATAGACATCGGATTAAGCGGCAAGAGCAAGATGGACAAGACCGGTTTGTATATGTTCGTTCCCACCTTCTCCAAGAGCCAAAAAGAGGCCCTGCAGTACCTTAACTGGCTCTCCAAGTTTGAAAACTTCAATTACCTCCAGATCGGAGAACCGGGCAGAAACCATAATTTGGTAAACGGCGTTCCTCAAATAATTGGCTCCACTGACCCGAAGTGGATTCAGAACTCCACACAAAACATTGACATAACAATGCCGTTGAACGGTGTTTATCTGGGAAGCGATGACCAGAACGCCAGAGTACTCGCGCTGAGTTACCAGGGTACTTCCGCTGACACCATTGTAAGCGCCTACAACATTTCCGTTAAAGACGCGCGCGCCCCAATTGTCCATCCGGCTATCTTAAGGGTAACTCAATACACTCAGACCTTGCAGGACAAGGCTGATGCGCTTCTCGCCCAGGCGATTAGGACGGCTCCCGCGCAATTTGACAGTATTTGGGATGCTGGATACAGGGACTGGCTCGCTTCAGGCGCTACGGAAGTAATTAACGAAAGAACAGGCCAGTGGCCTCAGTAAAACTTTTGTAAAAAAAGCGAAGTAAACTGTTTTCCAGGATGCCTGACCGCTTGTTAAGCGGTCAGGCTTTTTTATGTCGATAAAAACTTTGCTATTATAATTTTATGATTAGCGTAACAACAGGTCCATCATAACATATACGGCCTCAGCCTGCATAACGCGCGCTTTGAAATCCAGAGCAAGATATGACAGATATACTTGATAGGGATAGATACCATTTTGGCTAGGAGTTTTTCGGGCTTGATTTTTTCCCTTAATGGTTTATATTTTAAGTGTCAGGGTCGCCTGATGATAAGGCTGGGGGGCGAACGTTTCGGACGATTCAGCTCTGGGGACGCTTTGCGTAGCATGGAGCATCGCCCTACCTTATATCAGTAGCAGTATTTACCACATCAACAAAATGAAAAATGTCGTCTTTCCCCAATAAATGATATACTTTGCCATAAGAATGCCTAACCGCTCCACTTGCAAGCATGATTTTTTCTACCTTCTTACCGCAGAGTGCCTCAATCCTCTGTACAGCGGCAGAGGCAACTATCCCTATAAAGGCATTATCATTGGTTTTTCCGGTACGAGCTTTTTCCACAAATACTTTTAGTTCATCATGGGTAAGCTGATGGATGTACCAAGGTTCTTTTACCACTGCCCCTCCTTTAAGATAGGCCTCTTTGGGCTTTCTCTAAAATTTATATTTAAAAACAGCTCCTATGTCGATTTACGTATAACAAGGTTTGTGGGCAATAATAATGTTAAGGCGTTTTCTCCCTGCCTTGCGGTGTGATTCACAATCATTTCCACTGCGCGGTACCCCATGGCGCGTTTTTGAACATTCATTGTCGTAAGCTGCGGATTTGTATAAGCGGCAATTTCAATGTTATCCATGCTGATAACCGCCGTATTGCCTGGTACAGCGATGCCTTGTTCATGCAGGTAAAGAAGAATCCCCAGAGCAACCTCATCCGAACCGGCAAAGATAGCGCGCGGCATGGTCTTGCGGTTTTTATGAAGAGACTGCACCATGTTGTATCCCGTTTCCATGTCATAAGCATAGGCAGTGTAAAGGCCGGATATATCAAGACCCCGCTCGATAAACGCCTGTTTAAATCCGGAAATCCTTTGATCCGATTGGCCGATATAAACTATATCCTTGTAGTCCTGTTCAAAAAGATAATTCGTTACTTGGAGCGCGGCGGCCTGCCGATCAATTAATATTGAAGAAAGCCCCGGAGCCTGCCAATCTATGCATACAATCTGTTCGATCTGAGCCTGTACCCGTTCAAGAAGCTTCCAGTCTTCGGGGGCGGCAAGGCATTTATCAATGGCTAAAAGCAGTAGCCCGCATATTTCCTCCGAATGAATCAACTGGTTAAAAATGACCGGATCCTTTAACTCCTCATAAAACCTGATAAAGCGGATATGGAAACCTTTTTCATGTGCCGCTGAATATATGCCCGCAAGTATCTCCGTATAATAAGGGCGCATAAACATCTTTTCATAACGCAAAACTATTCCGATATGCCTGTCGGCAAGAACGCCCTGGTTTCCCATGCTCAACGCCTGGGCGAACTTATTTGGACGGTATCCCAGCTCGTCGATAGCGGTAAGTATTTTTTGACGGGTTTCGGGCGCGACTGTACGGTTGCTGCCGTTTAGTACATAAGAGACCAAACTGCGCGTTACCCCGGCGTAATTGGCAACATCGTCTTGAGTTATTTTAGTTTTTGGATGTTTTTTGCCTGAATTACCCATGTTTGCCCAATAAAGTCAGAAGATGGCAATATTGTATTTTAAACTGGCCCTTTATTCAATCTGTAATTTCTTTATTGACAAGCATATAAAAGCGGTTTAGAATAACAGTCAACACGTGTATATTTTGCGTGTTGATTAATTTTCTAATCTTTTTTTTGGAGGAAAACATGAAAAGAACATTGTTGATTCTGGTCATCTTAATGATGACAGCGGCTATTGTGTTTGCCGCCGGTGGAAGCCAGCAATCCACTACTACCACACCGAGCGGGGCTCCGGTAAAAATTACAGTGGAAGTTTTTGACCGCGGTACTGACGGGGGAAGAACCCTGGCGGCAAATAACAATTATACCCAATGGATACACGACAAAGTCCTAAAAGAGCTCAACATTGACGTTACTTTCCAGGCGGTAGGACGCTGGTCGGAAACCACGGACATCGTGAACCTATTGGCCTCGAACAGCGCTCCGGATCTGTGCATCACCTATGCCACGGAAGCGATTAACAATTTCGCGAGGCAGGGCGGCATCCTGGAATTGACGCCGTATATCGACAGGCTTCTGCCCGATTTTAAAAAACTGTTGGGAAAGGATCCCCAATTTCCGGGCCAGGACTTTATTTACCGTGACAGGGGCTCTGTTGAAGCAAATAAGATGTACTCGTTTGCTACCTATGTTATCGATGTGCGCGCCGCGCAAAAAAACATCTTTATCCGCAAGGACTGGCTTGATAAACTCGGACTCCCAATACCCAAAACCACAAGGGAATTCCATGACGCGCTTGTAGCTTTCAAAAACAGGGACCCAGGCGGTGTGGGAGCGAACAATGTAATCCCGTTTGGCCAGGACTCTGATGCCCGCTGGGGTTTCTCGCCCATAGTTTACGCTTACTTTGATCCCAAAATGACCCCAAAGGACGAATGGATATACAGCATCACCGACCGGCCCATCAGTATGCCCGGCTACAAGGAAGGCGTACGGCTGATCAACCAGTGGTACAACGAGGGCCTTATTTACAAGGATTTCCCCCTGCTGAAGGTTGCGGAAGACTACTATAACCTTATTAAAACAGGCAGGGTAGGAGCTTTTGCAGGCAACTGGGATCTCCCCTGGAGACAGGATTATAAGATTCAGGATGACCTGGCCAAGAACGTACCTGGCGCGAATTTTGTGGCTGTTGACTGCATACAGGCCCCCGACGGTGTTAACCGCAAATATATGACTGACAAGCCAGACCGCCGGATTTTCATACCCGCCGCATCCAAGAACCCTGAAGCGGCCCTTAGGTACCTTAACTGGCTTTCCAAGTTTGAAAATTTCAACTTCCTGCAGCTTGGAAATGTGGGCGTAACGCATGAAATGGTAAACGGCGTTCCGCGAACCATTGCCGCTCCGGCTGGGAGCCCTTGGATCATGAATTCCTCCAATAACATCGACCTCACAATGCCAATAAACGGCGTTGAATTGCTCGACAATGAAAAGAATGCCAGGGTCCTCGCTTTAAGCTACGGTAATACGCCTCCGGAAACCATTGTAAACGCCATGGCCGCTTCTACCGCCAACGGAAAAATCAGTCCGGCATTTTCGGCGGCCCAGACAAATATTGGACAATATGGCCAGACCTTGATGGATAAAACCGATGCCTTGCTTGCCCAGGCCATAACAGCCCCCGTCGCGAACTTTGACCGTGTCTGGGACGCAGGTTATAATGACTGGCTTGCTTCCGGCGGCAAGGCGATAATAGACGAAAAGACTACTCTGGCAGCAACCAATCCTGCCTGGAAGTAAAGAGTTTTGTTATCTGATTTGATCTGATTGTACGCAGGCCTATTTTAAATACCACCCCCGGATTTAAAATAGGCCATATTTTTCTTAAAGGAACATCCCGTGAAAGACAAATACGCCCGATTGATAAACCAGGACTGGAAATTTCTCTCAGGCGATCCAAAAAACGCCGAAAAAGAGGACTACTGCGACCGAACCTGGAAACGCGTAGATCTGCCGCATGACTGGGTCATTCATCAGCCTTTTGACAAGGGCGAGGGAACAGGCTGGACAAGCGAAGTAATGCAGGGCTATTTCGTCTGGAAGAACTCAGGATGGTACAGGAAAGAACTCATTCTTGATGATACGTCAGATAAAGAAGTTTTTCTTTACTTTGGCTGTGCATATAGAAATGCCACTTTTTATGTGAATGGCAAAAAAGCCGGTTTTCACGCTTACGGTTATACCAGTTTTGAGCTTTGCGTCACTTCCCTGGTTAAGCCGGGTAAAAACATCTTCGCCATAAGGCTGGATCACGGTTCTTCGACCCCTGACCGCTGGTACTCGGGAGCCGGGCTTTTTCGGGATTTGTACCTTAGAGTAACGCCAAAGATCCACTTCACCACCTGGGGTCTTGGGGTAAAAGCCGACATTAATAATGAAGGAGAAGCCGAGGGCAATGCCATCGTAAAAGTTACCGCGGAAATAGCCAATACCGCCTCGACAGTCGGGGATTCTTTCCTGCGCCTTACGGTAATAGACCCACAGGGACGAGACGTTACGTCTGCGGAAATACCTTTCACCGTCCCGCCCAAAGCAAGAACGCTTGTGGAGCACAGCTTCCAAATCAAGAACACCCAGCTCTGGAGCGACAGGAATCCAGAGCTTTACCGCCTTAGCGCGTCAATAGGCCGGGATAATGCCGGAGAAAGGGAAGTAAGCTTTGGAATCCGCAGTATAAAGATGATTGCCAAAAAAGGCCTTTTCGTTAACGGCGAGAACATCAAGTTGAAGGGCGTCTGCCTTCACCATGACTGCGGTATTTTGGGCGCGGCTTTTTACAGCGAAGCCTGGCGCAGGCGGCTTTTTATACTGAAAGGGCTTGGCTGTAACGCCATAAGAACCAGCCATAACCCGCAGGCGGAAGAATTCCTGGATCTTTGCGACGAGCTGGGTTTCTATGTAATGGACGAGTGTTTTGACAAATGGAAATCCCTGTCATACGGGGAAATATTTGACAAGAACTGGCGGCAGGATTTAACTGATTTTATTTTGAGGGACAGGAACCATCCGTCGGTTTTTTGCTGGAGTGTCGGCAACGAAGTGGAAAAGCAGTGTACGCCCGATATGATCAAGACCGGAAAGATGCTATGCGACTTTGTCAGGACTCTGGACGATCGTCCTGTTACGGTGGCTTTGTCGCCTCATGTTACAGAGCGTGAGCCCCGTGATTTAGTCGGAGCGCCTCCTGAAAAACATGTTGAAGTCACCGCGCGTATAGCGGAATTTGTTGACGTACTCGGCCTTAATTATCACGAGCCCTGGTATCCTTACTATACCAAAGCAATCGACAAGCCCATTATTGGCACAGAATGTTATGAATACTATTCAGGTACGCTGCATTCTTACGAGGACTACGACAGGAAAAACCCCTGGCGTTACGTTCTGGAAGATGACAATGTGCTTGGCCAGTTTATATGGACCGGAATTGATTATCTTGGCGAAGCAAGTTGGCCTTCCAAAGGATGGGCAGGTTCAAGCCTGGACATCTGCGGCTTTTATAAAGACCAGACGTGGCTGCGCAAGAGCTATTGGTCAGAAGAGCCTGTGGCGCACATATGCTTTTACGACAATAACTTACCCAACAACTACGCCCGCGGCCGCTGGAATTTTCCATATACCGCTTCCCATCTTAATCTGGATAACCTGAAGCGCCGCGTCGTAAACGCCGCTGTGTACACTAACTGCGAAGAGGTTGAACTCAGGATCAACGGTAAAAAAGTAGGCCGCAGAAAACTTGAAGATTTCCGGAACAATATAATAGACTGGCCTTTCGATTACACACCGGGGGAATTAAAACTGATTGGTTTCCGTAACGGAAAGGAAGTTGTCGTGCAGGAAATTAAAACCTCAGGCCCCCCTGCTATTATCAGCCTAAAGGCGGATAAAACCGCGTTAAAGCCATGCTCTCTCGCCCACATAGAAATATGCATCTCAGATGAAGCCGGTATACCCAACCCTGCCGAGAATTTGCTTCTGGGGTTTTCTCTTGAAGGTGACGGTGAAATAATGGGGGCGTCTTCACCCAGCCTTAACAATTGTTTGGGCTTTGATCTTCCCAGGGTCTATACTTCTAATGGTCGGGCATTGGCAATAATCAAAGCCGGGGATTCAGTGGGGGAATTGCTTTTTTCCGCTTACGGTGAAGGCTTGAAAACAGGAATCTTAAGGTTTACTGTCGGGTAGGAGGTATAAAAATGTTCCCACAGGGAAAAATGAAAGCCCTTACTTTGAGTTATGACGACGGAGTGGAACAGGACCGAAAACTTGTCGAGATTTTAAACCGCTACGGCATTAAGGCAACTTTTAACCTTAACAGTGGAATTCAATCCGGCTCAAGCCAGTGGGAAAGAAACGGCATAACCATACGGCGCATGAATGTGGCATCCCTTCCGGCATTATACAGGGGGCATGAAATAGCGGTACACAGCCTTACCCATCCCCGTCTTGAAAGTTTGGATGAAGAGACCGTCGTTAACGAGCTTGAGCAGGACAAGATTAATCTGGAAAGGATATTCGGCACAAAAATGTACGGAATGGCCTATCCCTACGGAACCTTTAACGACCAAGTAAAGAAAATCGTCGGGCGTTGCGGCCTTCTTTACGCGCGGGGCGTGAATAGTACTTTTTCTTTCGATATTCCAGAAGATCTGCTCGCTTATCAGCCTACTGCAATACATAAGGATACCAACTTAATGGAACTGGCCGAAGCCTTTATAAAATTAAAGCCGGAAAGCCCGCAGGTTTTTTACCTTTGGGGCCACAGTTACGAATTTGACACAGATAACAACTGGCAGGTTATTGAGGATTTTTGCAAACTTATGTCAAACAAGGATGACATATATTACGCGACCAACGCCCAGGCTTTGCTGGGAGTGTAATAAGCTTCATCCGTCTTTTCTTCCGACGGCGATCAAAATCTCCGCGTCCTGATCGTATGGACGCTCGTCCCAGCCGCCGTATAGTTCCACGCCCGCAAAACCCGCCTCAAAGAACAAGGCCCGCAGTTCCGTTGCCGCGTATAGCCGCTGGGTAAAGGTTTTCTCAATTCTCGTTTTATTGGGTATTTCGGCGTTGGGAATCAGAATCCAGCGGTTTTTAAGGGCCGCCCAGGAATCCACCGCTTCGTATTCTGTAAGCACCGTATAACCCGCCCTTTCAAACCATTCCCCCGGCGTGAAATCCCTGACGGCTATTTCCTTACCCAGAGTTTCAACAATGAAAGTTCCGCCCGGTTTCAGGGATTCATGCACGTTCCGCGCCAACTGTAGATCATCCTCGGGATCTTCAAAATAGCCAAAGGAAATATAGAGGTTCACCGCCGTATCAAAAAAAGCGGGCCGGACAAAAGAACGGGCGTCGGCCTGAACATATTCGATATCAAGGCCCTCGTAAAGCGCGTCTTCGCGGGCGGTTTCCAAAAGCGATTCGGTGATGTCCACTCCGGTCATGGCGAAACCCCGGCGGGCCAGCTCCGCCGTGATCCGTCCCATGCCGCAGCAGAGATCCAGCGCCCTGGGGCTGTCAGCGCCGGCAGAGACGCCGTAAAGCCTAAGCCCCGCAAGCCGGGTTACGCTGTCCGCTACTTCGGGAACTTCCGACCAGTGTTTATCGTCAAATATTATGGGGGCAAAATTTTTCCAAAAATTTGAATCATTAAACCATTCTTCGCTGTACTTCATTAAGGGAATATAGCATAAAGCGCGGACTTGTTATATTTGTAAAAAGCAAATAACCTTTATCCATGATTCGCGAAACAATAATTGATTCAGTAATTTCCGAAATGATCCATGGTTTTGCCGGAAGTGATGAGTATTTCTCAAAAACACGCGATGTTTTTGCGGCAAGAATGCAAAGTTATATTCTGGAAACAGAAAGACACCTGGAAGCGGCGATTATTGGGGAAATAGGCAATAACACCTTTGATCACAATTTTGTTTTTAAGAAAGATTTCCCGGTCGGTGTCTATTGCAATTTATCATACAAACGGGTAACGGTTCTTGCCTGATAGACGGGCAACAGGTAAAATTTATTGAAAAAGCGCCTTCAATAACTGGCTGTCTGGCGATTTTTAATTTTATCGGAGCGGAATAATTATGGAAATAGAAGTAAGCAATTTTGGCGATATTTTAATGTCCCGCCCTGCCGGACGGGAAGCTTTTTTGATGGCGAAAGCTTATGTTTTTAGGGAACTAAAGACAGATGAAGTCATTACTCTTGACTTTGGTGGAATAAAAGTCCTGGCCCCATCATGGGCCGACGAATTTCTATCCGGAGTAAAAAGAGAATTCTCAAACGAAATACAATACATAAACACGGAAAACCCTTCGGTTAAAGCGTCATTAAAAACAGTATTGGAGTAAACCTTTAGCTTTTCATTCCGATAATAAGAGTGACGGAGGAATACTATGAAGCGTTACTGCATAAAGAGCCAGTCAGGCAAACTTGAGTTTTTTGACATCATTTCAGAGAATGACAACGATTACAAGATACGCCTTACAAGGCTCACCGAAGGAAAGGAAAAGGTTATAGAAGAGACCATGTCCCGCCAGCTTTTTGAGCTGTGCATGAAAACAGGGTACATCTACGAGCTGGAAACGGTCGCCGCTGTCGTCGCGTAAGAATTTACGCGGCTTAGCCACGCGGCGTAAATTCCGCAACCTGCGTATTGACCCGCAGCCCGCGTTAGCGGGCAGTAAATCCATTCCTTAAAAGAGCCATAGGCAAAGCCTATGACTTTACCTTTAGCGAAGCAGTTGAAAAAAAATCCCCCTTACCCTAAGCTTTCCCCGAAGTGAAAATTCGTTCAAAAATAATATTGGTGGTTCTGCCAGTGGTGGTTCTTGCCCTCTGCGTCACGCAGGAGGCTTCTTTTTTTGCCGCCCAGAGCGGCTTGATGCGTCTTGCTCAGTCGTTTTTTCTTTTTAAAGCCTCAGAGCTAAAAAAATACGCCGAAGGCCAGTGGGATCTGCTTTTGGAAAACAATTTCACAGGCCGTCCGGAAATGATAGAGGCGGCTAAAAAATCCCTGCTTCTTTACAGCCAAAGTATTATTCTCAGTGATACCGAAATAATCCTTTCCATGGATGATGAAGGCAAAATTGCCATGTCTACTTCTTCTCTGGAAATATCGCAGACTGAAAAAGAAAGCATTATGAAAATTTTAAAAGAGGAGAAGGAGGGGCTTTATAGCGCCTATCTGGGCGGAACGGAACGTGTTTTTACGGCTTTTTATTTTACACCCTTCAGCTGGTATATACTCCTTACAGAAGACGAAGACACTTTTTACGGCGACGCCGACAAAATTCGCTTCCAAACCGGCATTGTGCTTGCGATAACTGTGGTTCTTGCTACTGTGTTGCTTGTCTTTTTCGCGCTGCATCTTACCAATCCGCTGAAAAAAGTGGTGGACGCGATGAACGGCATTACTTCCAACGGAGATCTTTCTTCCAGGGTGGAGGTTGAGTACAACGACGAAACGGGGAAATTGGCTTCTACTTTTAACCTGATGATCTCCGAGCTGGAAAAAGCCTACGCCCAAATAAAGCGTTACGCTTTTGAAGCTGTTTTGGCGGGCAAAAAGGAACAGAGGATCCGCCAGATATTTCAAAAGTATGTTCCCAAGGATCTTATCGACAAGTTTTTCGCGTCTCCGGAATCCATGCTGGTGGGCGAAAACAGGACGCTGGCAATTCTTTTTTCCGATATTAGGAGCTTTACAACCATTTCCGAAAACATGGCCCCGGACGACCTTGTCAATTCGCTTAACAGGTATTTTTCCGGCCAGGTTGACATCATCATGAACAGAAACGGAATTGTTGACAAATACATCGGGGACGCGATAATGGCGTTTTGGGGCGCTCCCGTTAAACATGACGACGACGCCCTGCAAGCCGTGCTTTCGGGACTCGACATGATCGAAGCCGTCAAGGGTTTTAACGAGAATCAGAAAAAATTGGGCAAGCCCGAGTTTCACATTGGCATCGGGATTAATTACGGAACCGTAACGGTAGGCAACATAGGCAGCGAAAGGAAGATGGATTACACGGTCATCGGCGACATGGTAAACCTGGCTTCACGCATGGAAGGGCTCACAAAAACTTACCACGCTGAAATACTAATTTCAGAGACCCTCCACGACGCTCTGCTTAAATCGGGGGAAAACGCCGCTTCGCTTTTCTACAGGCTTCTGGACACTGTTGCGGTAAAAGGAAAAACCAGGGGGGTGAAAATTTACACCGCGAAAAAGGCCGTGAGCGAAACGGAGGCGAAAGCGTGGAAATATCACAACCACGGGATGGGGCTTTATTACAAACGCGATTTTGCGGCAGCGGCAAAATATTTTGCCGCCGCCCATAATCTGCTACCCGGTGATTTCAACGCGGCAAACCTTTATAAGCGCTGCAAAACCTACGAACACTCCCCTCCTCCGCCCGGCTGGGATGGTGTCGAAGTGATGCACACAAAGTAATATAAGTAATGAGGGGGACAAATGAAGGAGATTAACAATAATCGGGTAATTGAACTGGTCGAAAAATTATGCATCGACGCGAATTGCTATCTTAACAAGGATATAGAACAAGAACTATCCAAACGTCTGGACAGTGAAGATTCGCCCCTTGGAAAAAACGTAATAAAGACAATTATCGAGAACGCGAAAATCGCAAGGGAAGACCAGATCCCAATCTGCCAGGACACGGGCATGGCGGTTGTTTTTGTTGAGCTTGGAACCGGTGTGCATTTTTCAGGAGACCTGGAAAATGCGATAAACGAAGGCGTCCGCCGCGGATATAAAAATGGCTTTCTAAGAAATTCCGTGGTAAGAGATCCGGTTGACAGACTCAATACTAATGACAACACCCCGGCGGTAATTCATTATTCAGTTACAACCGGTGATAAAATAAAAATAACCGTCGCGCCAAAAGGTTTCGGAAGCGAAAACATGAGCGCCCTTGCAATGCTGAAACCATCCGACGGCATTGAAGGAGTAAAGAGTTTTATTATCAATACAGTATCAAAAGCCGGAGCCAATCCCTGCCCCCCAATAATTGTCGGAGTGGGAGTTGGAGGGACAATGGAAAAATGCGCGCTTTTAAGCAAGAAGGCGCTTTTGCGGCCTGTCGGCTCCTGTAACACCGACGCGTTTTGGAACGGCGTAGAAAATGAATGTCTGGAAAAAATAAACTCACTTGGCATAGGCCCCGCGGGTTTCGGAGGCAAAACAACGGCGCTTTTCGTAAGCATTGAAACCTTCCCAACCCACATAGCCGGACTTCCCGTGGCGGTGAATATCGGCTGTCACGTTACAAGGCACGCAGGGGGTGTTCTGTGAAAACCATCTACACACCGATAAGCGATGAAGTGATAGGCGGCCTTAATGCTGGGGAAGAAGTTTACATCACCGGAAAGATTTACACTGCCAGGGACGCGGCTCATAAAAAGATAGCGGAGCTAATTGAAGCCGGAAAAAACCCGCCCTTTGATTTCAACGGGCAGGCGGTGTTTTACGCAGGGCCCAGCCCGGCAAGGCCGCCCAGGCCAATCGGCTGCATAGGGCCGACAACATCCGGAAGAATGGACAGGTATTCACCCCTTTTAATCTCAAAGGGTTTAAAGGCCATGATCGGAAAGGGAAACCGAAGCGACGCTGTTATTAACGCAATCGTAAAACACCGCGGCCTTTATTTGGCGGCCATTGGCGGCATCGCGGCCCTTATGGCAAAGACTGTAAAATCCGCCAAAGTTATCGCCTTTGAAGAGCTTGGAACAGAGGCCGTGATGGAACTTGAAGTAGAGAACTTCCCTGCCATTGTCGCGATTGACTGCAGGGGAAAGAATTTGTACCGCTGATTTTATTCGCCGTTGAACGCCTTGATGGCCGCTTCCATCCTGCGCTGGATATCATCGTACTGAGTCTGAAGGGTGGCAATGCTGTTGTTTAGCTCCGCCATCTTCTGCTCGCGCTGGGCAATCTCCGTCCGCAAAAGCAGAATCTCGCTGTCCTGTCTGCTTAGCGCGTCTTTCTGATCGGCGTTACTGCTTTCAAGCCGCCTTAAGGCAGACACGTATTCGGCGTTACTGCTTTCAAGTCGGCTTATGGCAGATGAGTATTCCGCAATGATTTTGTTTTGATCGGCGCCCGTGGCTGTGAAAGCGGCAAGGGAACGCTCAAGGGCGGCATTCTGGGTCTTCAGTTCGGCGATGGTTTCTTCCTGAGAAGTGTCCTGAATTACAACAACGCCTCCGGAAGAGGCTATCACTTTTTCCATGGCGTCAATAGCCGCAAGGTGGGTCTGCTTTCTCGCTTCAAAAACACGTATGCCCCTGAGTGACGGTGCGTTAAGGAATTCCCTTATTGAGTTAATGGTGCCACTGGCTTCATCCAGCCTGCCGTTTTCAATCTGGAAATTAAGCAGCGAATAGAAACCTTTCATTTCCATTTCAGCCCTGTTTGCCCGCTCCTGCTCGGTACCAAGCTTCTTAAGCTCTTCCATGGCAGCGTCAAGCCCCGATGGATCCTGCTCTATTCGGGATGAAAGTGCCGCGGCCCTTAAATCAGCTTCACGCTGCCTTGAATCTTCAAGTATCCCTGCCTTTTCTTCATTAAGACCCAAAAGCATACGCTGGTATTCCTCAGACAGAATCAAAAGGGCGGCGGCTCTCTGCTTTTGCGCCGCTGTCATGCTTTCAACCGACATTTGCAAATTTTTGTATTCGGCGTCAACCGCCTGAAGTTTCAGAAGCACATCGCTTATCTGACTTTCCTTTTCACGGATCTGCCGGTCTGTTTCCTGGCGTATCTCCTGGATAAGCACGCGTTCTGTAAGGCCCAGCGTTGAGCGGCTTTCCCGTATCTCCTGCTCATCGTTATCGTTAAGAAAGCCCAGCAGGGCAAAGGCAGATATTAAAAGGACAAGCGCCCCAATGTTGACAAAAAGCGGAAAGATAAAACCTTTTTTCTTTGTCTTAGTTTCAACCATTTCAGGTACAAGCCGATTTCCCAGCGGAAGCCCGCTTCCGCACGCCATAGCGTTTATACCAGCGAGAATATCCTGCTGCTCCTCAAGTGAAATTCCCGAAGCGGTATCAAAAACTATTGTCCCGACTTCATCGGTTAATTGATTAGCTGATTGTCCGGCTATTTCCATTTTGTTTCCTGTCTAATACTACTTAACTTCAATTTTTTCAACTTCTTTTGACGCGAGCCTTATTCCTCCGGCCTTGAGCCCGCGAATGTTGTAATCCTGGGCCTTAAAATTTTCCTTTAGGACTTTCAATCTGGGCTTTGGTTTGTAGTGAACGGTAAAGGAAAACTTTTCTTTTGTTTCCACAAGCAGCACCGCCGCCCCATCGGGAACAAGGGAATAATCTTTATTCATGATCCAGCCCTCAATAACGCAGCGCTTGATGCAGGGGTATCCGGTTTTGGCTTCCTTGTAAATGACCGTAAACACCGTACTTAAAAGGACTTCTTTGTCAGCGACGCCTATCCACCACGCCCCCTGGCCTACGAAAGCTTTCTCCGGGATGTCAGCCACCGACCAGATCCCGTTATTTTTTATCGTAAGAATTCTGTCGAAGGAAGAGACTTCCGCTTTGGTCTCGCCCGCAACCGCTGTTCCAAGATAGCCGGTATTGGAATCGTATTTTAACTCGAGGTCCTTTTTTACAACTTCCTTTACATCAACCTTGTCGAACTTACCCGCTTTCGTTCGCCTTGCCCCTCTGTTCAGGTCTTCGTTAGCTTTTATCTTGGCTATGATCCCGTCCAGCCAGCTCACCGCATAGGCGGTTATTTTTTTCAGGTGGCCGCCTATTTCCGTAAGCCGCCCTTCGATTTCTTCCACTTCTTTTTTCGCGCGGTTAATATCGTAAAGGGAGATGCGGCGAATCGGAATTCTCAAAAGGTACTCCACGTCCTCATGGCTGATTCCGCGGCTGCCTATTTCCTTCATAAAGGGCTTAAAGCCTTCGACTACCGCTTTATCAACCGAATCGGCTGTCCTCATCTTTTCAATCAATTTATAGATTCTTTCCTCAATAAAAATCCGCTCAAGGGTTCTGAGGTGAAGCTTGTCCAGCAGTTCCTGCTTTTCAAGTTCCAGTTCTTTGGTAAGGATCTTGACGAGCTGTTTGGCGTGGTACTTGATAACTTCCGTAATTGTCATAACCGCCGGAAGCCCGTTCTTTATCACCAGGAAGTTTACCGAGATAGACTGTTCGCACTCGGTGAAAGCGTAAAGTGCGTCAACGGTCTCCTGGGCGTAAACGCCGCGCGCGAGTCTTATTTCAATCTCCACGTTTTCGGTGGTAAAGTCGTTAATCACCTGTATCTTTATGCGTCCGGCTTTCGCGGCGGCCTCGATACTGGCAATGATGCTCTCGGTAGTCGAGCCGTAAGGGAGTTCCCTGATAACTATGCGTTTCGGATCAGACGAATCCAGTTTCGCCCTGACCAGCACCTTTCCGTTGCCATCTCTGTAATCGGACACATCCACGAGGCCGCCTGTGGGAAAGTCCGGGTAAAGTTCAAACTTTTTTCCGCCCAGGCAGGCCTTCTCGGCTTCAAGCACTTCAATCGCGTTGTGGGGCAGAATCTTGGTAGACATTCCAACGGCAATGCCTTCCACGCCCATTACAAGAACCACGGGAATCTTGGCGGGAAAGAGAACTGGTTCCTTATTGCGGCCATCGTAAGAATCCGCGTAAGGCGTAAGTTTTGGATTATAAAAAATATCCTTTGCCAAAGACGAAGCTTTACATTCGATGTACCTCGGCGCGGCGGCTTCGTCTCCGGTATAGATATTCCCAAAATTTCCCTGCGTGTCGATAAAATAATCCTTGCTTGCCAATACCACAAGAGCCGGTCCAATTGACGCTTCCCCGTGAGGATGGTACTTCATGCACTCCCCTACTACGCTGGCGACTTTGTAGAGCTTGTCATCCTTCATTTCAAAAAGGGTGTGAAGTATACGCCGCTGTACCGGCTTGAGCCCATCCTCCAGATCGGGAATGGCCCTGTCCTTGATTACATAGGAAGCGTATTCGAGAAAGTTTCTGTCGAAGATACTTTTTATGAAAGCCACATCCGTTCCTTGCGTTAAATGTATAGCTTTAGGCGGTGGGAGTCAAGAATACATGGTTACAAAATACCCTGGGCAAGCAAGACACTTTTAACCATTGCCGAATATTCCTTTTCTTTATCCGCTTCCGCTTTTATTTCCGCAAGCAATTGAGCGCTAACTGATTCATTTGATATGCAGGAAGAAACATTAATCATTGTATAAAGTTTATCAATTTTTTCTTTTCGTCTCTCAATCAAACCTGCCCTGTTTAACTGCAATTCAGTTATGGAATATTCACCTCGTTTTGAACCACCCTGTGGATATACATAAAACTCAAAAAACACAAGATAATCTTCCGGGTTTTCATTATATGGATTTATAAATGGCGTAGTTTCATTGTACTTTTCGCCTTTGTTTGTATTGCAGACTTGGCAGCTAAAGCCGAGATTATCCCATGTAAACTCAAGTTCTGGAAATTTCTTTTTTGGTTTTATATGTTCAATATGAGGATAACTGACTTGTTCAATTTTACTTTCACAGTACATACATTTTCCCGCAGTCGATTTTCGCAACGCTTTTTTATTAGCCGAATCCGTATAATTTCCTCTGGCAAGAGCCGCAGGGTTGGGACATTCGGGCCGTACCAAGGCTATCATTATTTAGCCTCCAGAATCTTTGCCACCGAATCGGGGAAATATTCTTCCAATCCAGCGTTTATTAATTCTTCTTTCAATGCCGTAAGAGATATTTTATCCGGTTCGCGATTTAGATATTTACCAAGAATGTCAGTTAAACTCCGTTCCGCCCAAACCGGCATTGCTGTTGGTACGCCTAAATATTCGTTCAGTATCTCGTTTTGTGATTTTGCTTGAGATATACTGTAGGGCATTTCTTTTCCCAAATCAAAAACAAGGATGTCTTTTGTTGACATAAGCACAAAAGGTGAATGGGTGGTAACAATAAATTGTACTTTAGGGAACGACTCAACCAAAAACGGCAATATCAAACGCTGGAGGGAAATATGCAGGTGTGAATCAATCTCATCGATAAAGACTACTCCTTCCAGATCAGTTGGGCTTATACTAAAATATTCCGTCCGCATGAGCAGATCGGCGTATACATCGAATATTGCCTTGTAGCCTGCAGAAAGGGTTTGAAATGTGAATGGCGGTTTGCCGTTTTGTTGGATGGAAAATTTATTTTTATTTGAGTCGAAAAGTAATCGCACGGAATCATCCTCAAACAGATGTTTTAGGTTTTTTCCAAATTCAGTAAACCATTTGTCTATGGTTTTTGCAAGAGATGGATCGTCATCCTCAGTTAATGCAAATGAACGCTTAGCCCTTAAATTTACAAGATGCTGTTCCAGTTTGTTTCCGACATTTTGATTATGCCCCGTCTTCCGGTTTTCTTCAATTTCAGTTTGAAGGCCCTGCGCGGTTTTTGCCTCGGCAATTTCCGCAAGCCGTTTGTCCTCAAAATAGAGAACTACCGCATGCTTGTCGTGGTATTTTAAAGAAAATTGAATATTATTGGGAATAACAGGTTGTAATCCGTTCTCTATACTTTCTATTTTAGCCTGTAATCGTTTTAAAGTATTTGTGAAAGAATCATATTGTAATGTTCCCTTTGGCATTGTTTCCAACTGTTTTTTATTAATCAATAAACGTTGTCTTAATTCCGGTAAGTTAACTTGTTTTTTATTAATAATAAGCAAAACCGTTTTATAATAAACGCGACGTAGAAATGAAGTCTTTCCTGAACCGTTACTGCCAGTAATGATAAGACTCTTACCATTAAGCGGAATATCAACCGATTTATTCGTGTGTGGAATAATTCCGGTAATACGCTCTATGTATCCTGCCATTTTTATTCTCCTTCCCTCAATTATCCGCCATTCTAATTATACACCTCATCAATCTGCCGCTGTATATCCATTGTAAGGGATAATACCGTAATAATCTTCCGGTAATGCTCTATCTCGTCAAAAATGAGGTTACGACCAGCCCTGTCTTTTAACCATTTTTTTGCGGGCTGGTAGCCGCCAATATAGAATTCCCATGCTTCAAGGGGAACATTGTCAAAATACTGAGTCTTATTGATAAATACTTTTCCATTTTCGTATTTTTGCATGATGATTTCATTACTGCCCGCAACCGGAAATGTGGCTTTATCATGGGAAGGGCTGACATTTTCCATTAGGTGCAAATTACGGAGAAGGGAGCCGAGGGCAGCAAGGCGGCAAAATTCATCAGCATTTGCGGGATATGGTATACGTGGAAAATCAATTTTTAAGAGTTCTTTGTATTTTGTCCGGTAAACGGGGCTGTGCAGAACGGCGTATATGTAATCAAGTATGTCAATCGGGGCGATAGTTCTATCATTATCTGTTTTTTCAACGGTAAATTGAAGTCCTGTTTTTTGCGCTATGGTTTGTACAATTTTGTTATCCAAGTTTGGACGGCGTTTTTCTGTTTCGTCTAAATCTTCTTTTTCAGGATAGAGGTACAGAGGAAAAACATAATTAGTCGTTTTGCTTGAGGTTAATCCATGTTCAACTAATGTATTGACGACAAAGATGTGGGCAAATGGAATATCAAGTTCTTCTCGTTTGTGCGCTGTTAAACCAACATTATCCCCAATAATGAAATGCCGCATAATTTTAGTTACAGTTCTCCAAACCAACGAATCCTCATAAAAAATGTATCGGGTATCAAAGGGACGATAACTAATAGATTTTACAAAACTTGATAAATCCTGTTTTTTTTGAATGTTATTCCACCCACTTAATATGTCCCATCCTTCTTTTTCATTTACATTAAACTTTTCATGCAAATATGTTTTCTCTGCCGGACTTTTTTTAAATTGGGAGAATCTATTTATAAGCTCATCTTTATTTTCAGAAATAACAAAATCGTCATGCGCGGTTGTAATACCAACTCCGTTCACCGGAAACATATCATATAGGGAGAATCCCTTTTCATATTCAGCCTTGTTATCAAAATTTTTATTAACAAAAAAATAATTATTGCCTTGAGGTTCTACTTCATTCCATTGAATTGAGGCAATATCATTACTGTCAAGATAATCATATTTTAATTTTCTTGTACCGTAAAGGTCGGAATAAAATACTTTTGCCATCCCGTTATTTTTCACGCCTGTTTTAACAAATAGATTTATGCTCACTCCCTGCTGAATATCGAATACATTTTCGTCTTTGCTGCCGTCAGGACAGGTCTCTTTTTTTCTTGAATTTCCATGCAAATTGAGAATATATATTTTGTCAAAAGTCGTCAGTAAATTCCACCGCATACCCCGAAAAGTTGGATTATCCAAAAAGCCGTGATTATTAATAAAAGCAAGAATCCCAACTCCGTATTTTTCAATAAATGTTTGTCCGTAACGGATAAATTTTACATAATCGTCATTGATCCATTTGGGGTTTCTTTCTTTCAATTTTTCTTTTCCCCCAGGTTCCTTTTTATACGGAGCAAGAAATTCATCGCCGGTGAAATTCGCGCTTTCGCCGGAATAAGGCGGATTACCCAAAACCACCATTACCGGAGTGTTTTTCTTGATTTTATTTGCTTCTATTGCTTCATCGGTCAACCATTTTTCCATAAAGAGTTCAGGCACGTCTTTGGGTGGCTCTTCAAGGCTGTTCGTCAGGTAGACTTTAAGGCGGGAAGATCCGTCTCCGGCGTAGCCTGTTTCTTTTAATTTCATGTCCAGCTTAAAGTGCGCCATTGCATATGAAGCCATCAGTATTTCAAAGCCGTTTATACGTGGTATTAAGTGGTCTGTGCAGTACCCCTGCCACGCTCCTTTGTTGTTGGCAAAATGTAAATAGATTTTTTCGATTACTTCGGCAAGGAATGTTCCTGTTCCGGCGGCGGGGTCAAGTATTTGGACTTTATGAAAATCAATTGTCTTTTTTGTTCCATCTGTATCAAGCACGGTATTTTTCAATTTTGAATGATCCGCAAGACCGCTTTTTATGTTAAATTCGGATTTAAGAATATCGTCAACAGCGCGTACTATAAATTTCACTATCGGCAACGGGGTGTAGTATACTCCCCTTGTTTCCCGGAGGTCGGGGTCGTATTTTGTAAGAAACGTTTCGTAAAAATGTATATAAGGGTCTTGGTTTGCTTTTAGGAATTCTTTTTTAATTTCTTCTACCGCTACGCAATTAAAAAGGTCGGCCAATGCGTCTACTATCCATACTATGCGGGGGTCAAGGTCAATTCCGGCTATGTGATTAAAAAATCTTCGTAAAAAGGGGTTCGATTTTGGTATAAGGTTAGCCGCTAAAAATCGGGTAAATAATTGGTTGTCTGTTTGGTTGAGCCGTGCCGCGAACAAACCATAGGCAAGCGTTTGGGCGTATATATCCGAAAACTCTAGAAGACCAAGATTGTGAAGCAGTATTTTTCTAAAGCCTTCATATTGCCCTGTCAGAGTACTATTGGGGTCGGATTTGTCTTTAAGGGCTTTATAGATTACATCCGCAAGCAATTTCGATTTGTCAGCCATTATTGCGGCAAGGCTTTCGCTTGTGCTGATTGTTTTACCTGAATATTTGGCAAACTGATTGACCAATTCAACAAATAAATCATGCTGGTCTTTATTGGTAGATATTATGCCTGACGGCTCCCTTGGAGACGGGTTTTCTTGTGCGATGGTAACTGAAGATATTAAATGACTGTCGGTATAATAACGGAATGTAAGGTAATCGGTTATTATCAAATTATTCAGGGACTGGCGGTAGCGGTCAAACTGTTCTTTGTTCAGTTTATTGTCCAGACCGACGGATATGTCTTTTGCCTCAATGTAGCCTACCGGAATACTATTGCGGGTGATTATGTAGTCAGGAGCTCCACAGTCTATGTGTTTCGGCTCGTTGGTTATGGTTAGCCCTTTTGTCAAATTTTCAAAAAGCGTTTTTAGTGCAGGGCGGTAACTGTGTTCGGTAGCGTTCCCTGCGCGGTAGATTTTGTCAATTTCAGTAATATACTGGGTTAGGGGCTGTACGCTCATGTTATACTTGGCATTATACTTTATTTCTGACCACATAGCAACGGAAAGAAGCGGCTATAGGTGGACTTCTTGCCAGAGTCTCCCCCAGCCTCTATACTTTAAGCGACGCCCCAAAACGAAGGAGCTAATATGACAAAGAAGATAAGATAACTATTACGAAAGACAATAACACTGTGGAGGAAAAAAATGTTTATTAAAGGCGTTAACCTGGGGAACTGGCTTGTTTTGGAAAAATGGATGAACCCGGTCCTGTTCGACGGTCTGGAATATCAGAATAAACCGATTGACGACGAATACGATCTTGCCCATTTCGCGTCTGAAAGCGAAAAACAAAACCGCTTAAAAGCCCACCGTGAAAATTACATCACCCTGGATGATTTCAGGTGCATAAAATCGTGGGGCATGAACAGCATACGTCTGCCTGTACCTTTTTTTGTTTTTGGCGATTATCCGCCGTATGTAGGATGCATTGAGTATGTTGACAGAGCGATGGACTGGGCCCAGGTATGCGGCCTTTCAATTTTGATTGATGTGCATACCGCGCCTGACAGCCAGAATGGTTTTGATAACGGCGGTACAACCGGCGTATGCAAATGGCACTTAAAGCCTGAAAACATCAATTTTAGCATTAGCGTTCTGGAAAGGCTGGCGCAGCGGTATGGAAAGCATAAGGCGTTATATGGCATACAATTTTTAAACGAACCTATATCAAACGAAGTTTTCGCGCATACATCCAAACACTATAAACCGCGTGACCCGGCGTATGGCGAAGGCTCATGTGGAATACCGCTTGAAGTGCTGTTCGATTTTTATACCCGTTCATATAATGCCATACGCAAACATATGGATGCCGACAAGGCAGCTGTGTTCCACGATGGTTTCCGCCTAAAAGCGTGGAAGGATTTTATGCGGGGCTCTGAATATAAAAATGTCATACTTGATACGCATCTGTATCCAGGTATGGGGTCCGAAACAGACAAAGCGGATCCTTCAAAGCTCTACAGTGCGGTATTGGATAAATGCAAGGCCGATGTCTGCGAAATGAACGCTTTCTTTCCGGTTATAGTAGGCGAATGGAGCCTGTGCCATCCAAAACCTATGACGCAAAACCAAAGCCCTGACAGCGTATCACGCTTGATGCGTATATTATGCGACGCGCAATTATATGCCTGGTCTGCCGGAAGCGGCTGGTATTTTTGGAGCTACAAAGTACCTTCCGGCGCGCCTGGCTGGGACGCGCGAACCTGCATAGAAAATAAGTGGCTGATAGTGTAAGCCCTATTTTTTGGTCAAAATCTCAAAAAAATCAAGAATTGCAAGATAAAGAAATTTATTGACAACAGTAAAATCATGCCTGTATTATTATATATCTCATAAGGAGGATTTATATGGCAAATTTATCAAAAAAGATGGTACGTATACTGTCTGTACTTGTTGGCGTGCTGGTTTTAGCAGGTTTTGTCTCCTGTAGCAAAAAGAGTAAAACGCCGTCTTCTGACGTTACGGCGGAGCTAACCCTGATGATGTGGTCAGGCGATGATAAATTCTATAAGGACATAGGCAACCAGAATCTAACACCGCAGGATTTACCAGCCCAAAACATAGCCGCCGCTTACGCTACCGCGAAGGCATTCAAAGCGGTTTACCCGAATGTAAAAGTCAATATTTTCGCAAAATCGGGTGATCCAAACGATGGCGGTCTGTGGGAACAGCATCGTGAAAATTTCCGTACCGAATACGGAATTTATCCGGATATGTGGGCTGATCAAGACTTGATTGGCGATGCCCAAAAGGGCCTTATTGCCGATCTGTCATTTTTAGCGGACGACCCAATGTACAAAAGCTTTAACCCCTCTGTTATGGCGCTGATGAATGTGGACGGACGCCAGTTTGGGATCCCCCAATACCTGATTCCATGGGGTGTCTATGTAAACAAATCCCTGGCAGAGGCCAATAATATCGACGTGCCGGATCCTAGTTGGACTATCGCTGAATTTACCCGTTTTGTGCGTCATTCCAAACCCAATGAATTTTACGGAAGCATGGGATCTTTTTCCGATGACTTGCGCCTTATAGAAACCGGTACCAAAGATTATACATACCAGATTCTTCACCGCAAAGCGGGAGAGCCTTATGCCAATTTTAATTCGGATGCTACCCGAAATCTTTTGCGGTATTTATCTCAATGGTCGAACGACGCAGTATACCCCAATAACGATCAGGGAAAGGTTTCCGGCGAATTTATGGATCAAAACTGGTGGTGGGCTTTTAAGTTCTTTATCGAAGGAAAATTACTGACAAATGACGCCGATCCCTGGATGATGGGCGACGCGGCTCATTCCAATCCTAACCATTGGGGTGCGGTAAAAGCGGCTGATTGGGATATTTATCCCCGTCCGGCTACCGATTATCAACCGTGCACCGTAGGAATCGTGCTTGACCCGTTTGTTATCCGCAATTACGCTATGGATGACGGCAAGCCGGAGCTTTCCCCCGCAGAGGAAGCAAAGCTGAGAATAACCTGGGAATTTGCGAAGTTCTGGTGCGGCGACACCCGCGCAATTGAAGCCCGCGCTAAACAGCAATTCCTGGATGGCGAGACTCTACGATCCTGCCTTAACGATTCTTTCCCGATGGTTACCGGCCCTGAATTCAACAAACAAATGGATCTTTGGTATACCACCGATACCCACAAACGCTTTGGCGATAAGAATAAAATGCCCGGTTTCCACTATATACTGGAATTGTGGGAAA